>JADMIO011167720.1_pt1 | contig 67941 bp, 57 predicted proteins | sample 8958161 | NCBI WGS metagenome assembly JADMIO01 (sample SAMN16585339, study PRJNA669376) | soil metagenome | isolation source: Crop rotation soil | place: USA: Cullars Rotation, Alabama | collected 2011 | reverse complement strand
GCCGCGACTTCAAGTCACGTGAATTCCAAGCTTCGGATCCCACTGTGCTGGAAAGTGCTGCTGCCATACATGTGTGTCTCCGTTTGTACCACCGCGCCGGTCCCCTGCTTTTCATACACGCTCATTACATTGCCGCTGGCGTCCCTGGTGTAAATTGTTATACTACCTGTGCCTGTCGGGGGGTTGGTTATTTTCTTCGTTATACGCTTGCCTGCTGCATCGTAAGAGTATTCTATCAGCATATTATTACTCTTCCGTATGCTCCCTATCTTACCATACGCCGTCCATTTTATTTCGGTTATACCTTCACTGGCATCGGCTATAAGGTTGCCGATGGCATCATAAAAATAATTGTCATTGCCCTGTCCCTGTTTTATATCGTTATACTTACTGTATTCACCCGCAGCCACATCAGGCGCTGCATCCGTTACCTTGTTCAACTGGTTTGTACCACTTGTATAATAATAACCCAGGTTGTCCATGTTCAGCCTTGCCGCGTTCCCGTTCCGGGTATAGCTCATTATATTTCCGTTCGGGTCGTAGCTGATACTTTCCTTGTAATCATCAATGTGTACCGGCGTCCAGGTATTGGTTGCATTGTCCATGCCCTCGTACGCATCCATGCTCTTTATCCTGTTTAGCTGGTCATAACGGTAATTGTATAATAACGGTTTTGCATTGGTGGAGTTTGGCGTTGCAATATTTCCTTTTTCCAGGCCTTTCAGGTTCACACTCATGGCACCGATATTACCGTTGTATAGTGATGTAAAGGCCGCGGTGTTTGGTTTGGCGAAGCTCGGTACCACACCCGGAGATAGACGATTCACCGGCGCATAGTCAGAGTAGGTAGCATTATCAAAATAATGCAGTGCAAAACCATATACGTCCCTTGCCACAGGTGGCGGACCTTCAGATGCATGTTGAAAATCGATATACCCGTCTTTACGCGTTGGTGGGAAATATAGAAGAATTTGTATATACATAAACACCATTAACACCGGACACCCCATTGGCTAAAGCCTTGATAGGACCATTGACGACTTCCGTCCCCAGTCCGCTGCTGGTAAAACAATAATCCCCGGAAGGACTGAATACCGAGGCAACATATACCGTACTCGCTGCAACACTGACCGGTGTAGAAAATGTGATCTCTTGCCAGCCTGAAGATGTTTCACCTGTAAATGTTACAGAGCCCATTAGCGAACCTGCGCTGGTCCAGATATGCCCGGTATGTGTACCGGTAGTACCCGTGGCCTTATAATAACGGATTTTATTAATCTTACCGGCCTGGGACACCTGGAATTTCAATCCGAATTCCAAACCGGTTGCGTCATTATTCTTCGATGCTGTTACGGTTGGAGATTGAAAAATAGAATAGGTTGTCTGAGCATTGCCTGCAAACGGATGAATACAGCTTACAGCTATTATCATCAGTAGCAACAAGCGCTTGCATCTTTCAGTGTTTTTCATATTCTTTATTTGAAATCTTTATGTGTTTATTTTTCGTAGTGGCATAGCAATGCCTGGAGCCCAAAGGGCCACCGCGTGTAAATACCGTCAAACCTGGTTAACAGGTAACGCGATTAACTGCCGTAAGTATGATGAAAAAATAAGAGAAGTGCTGTGCCGGGATAGTTCGCTGGTTTGTCATGTCGGTTAATTTGGTACGGTTAAAGATTGTCGCAGGATGTTATACATTCTGCAATCATGGGTCAAAAATGTAAAAGAGAAATCGAAAAAACAAATAGTTGTCGATTAAATTTCGTCACAGTAAAAAAATGAGATGATTTAATTAGTAGATACTCTTAGCTGTACATTAAATTTAATAACATCTTGCTATCACCGTGAGTATGCGAAAAAATGAAATCGGTTGATAGTCAGCAGCGAAACTACCCAACAAAAATTATAATAAAAGTTTTACGACAGGCCTACCGTATTAACACGGTTGTTTATCATTTCCCGGTAACAGTAAATCTTTCAAACAGCCCGCAAAAACATAAATCGCTATCCAGTATTACCGCCTGAGATAAAAATTACAGTTTGCAATTTCAAGCGATTCGAGTTCATCGATGCGGATATACATTCTGCCGATCAAACGAAAATTACCATAATCGTTGCCGATCATTTCGGCTATGCCTGCTGCGGTTCTGAGTTGGGCTTTGCTTTCGAATTGGTCAACACCATCGGGCTGGGTTGAAAGGAATTTGATTGGAGTGGCTGCGGACATTGGCTGTTTTTAGTTTCCGCAAGTTTTAAAAAAAATTTCATTCCCCGAAACCGTAGTACTACGGTAGCAAGGAAGCATGAGAGGCTGCAACCGGCAACACTTGCTATATATCATGAATCAATTTTGCAATCTCGTTAGGATCGGCACAACATTTCTGATTACGTAGGTGAGATAACCGATCAATTAGTTAAAATCGTTGCCATAGATAATGTTCAATCCTTTGCTTAATGCAGTTAGTGAGAAGTTACAGGAAATTCTATGGCCTTAACTCATGGCATTGTTGCAGTACAAGGTGTAGCATGGGTCCTGGTAAAGTGGCAATGCTTTGCTTTTAAAAAGAATTGATTTAAACTACCCGCAACAGGGTTCATTACCGATATGCTTAACAGATTCAATTTTCATGTAGCTTAGATTTTCTATAACACCTTAAAACTACACAAAATGAAAATTCCTGTTTTTCTTCTCCTTGGCTTTGGCGCATTGGTATTTTCCTGTAAGAAAAAAGTATCGCTCACTGAAGACCCCGGCGATTTTACCTATTGTACGCTGAAGGAAAGTCCGCAGTCAGTTGCAAACAATAAAAACGCATCAAGCCGGATGGCTGATTTAAGCGAACAGTTTGTAATATACCTCGACTTTGACGGCGAGACTTGTAATTACATTGAATTCACCGGCACCACAACTCCTTTTACCGCACAGCCGTCTGCGCTGGGAACAGGAATTTACGGTGTACTCGCTGAGGTACAGGAAGCATACAGCCCTTTCCAGGTAACCGTAACATTGGATGTAAATGTTTACCTCGCTGCTTCCAATGGAAGAAGGTCAAGATGTATCATCGGCAGAGGATTAACACCTACGCTTGGCTACACCGGGGGTGTTTCATTTGTTGGTACTGCGCTATGGACGCCGGACCTGCCATGTTTTGTCCTGGAAGACAACCTCGGAACCAACGTCAGAAATGTAGCCCTTGCTGTAGCGCACGAAGTCGGTCACACATTAGGGTTACATCATCAGTCAGATTACAATACGAGTTGCACCCAGTTAAATTTATATCACCCGGGAATAGGCAACGCATCAGGGGTTTATGAAAGCTGGGGGCCGATAATGGGAGCTCCATATAATTCAGCAATAAGAACATGGAGTTGGGGGGCCACTGAATATGGCTGCAACAGCATTGAGAATAATTTCAGCATCATCACTACCAACGTTCCTTACAAAGTTGATGTTGACCCGAATTCAATTCCTGCAAATCAATTGACCCCGGGCTACAGGGCTATTACAGCAGGAACTTCCAGTATAATCTATGGAGTATTGGAACAACCGGGAGACTTTGATGTTATCAGGTTTACAACTCCGCCCAGTAGTAGATCGTTTTCGCTGCAAATGACCAATGCCGATGCCCAGGTAGATTTATATTTAAAAAATTCACCGATAGCCAGTAGTTATAGCTATGTAGCCACTTACAATGCAACAAATAATTGCAGTATCATAAACCAGGCATTTACCATACCGGTTGGTAAAATAGGTGGATTGTTTGTCATACGTGGCGCGGCAGCAAGTCCTTATGCACCAAATACACCAGCAAATAATCCGACCTATAGTCCGGGGTGGAAAAAAATGTTAGGTAACTGGAGTTTATCGTATCAATAATTTTTTTTAAAGCAGCGGCCATCAGCCGCCTGGAGCCGCTGTTTATATATTTCATTATTACGCTTTAACCTTACGCTACGCAACGTTATAAATAGAATAACTTTCTTTAATACAAATGATGTCGTATAGTTATTGTGAGCCAGGTAACAGAACGGCTACCTTTAAGATATTAAATCATTACCCTTAATAATCGTGATGATGCGGATTAAAATTGCGTTTTTACAAATCCCATTTATTTTGACTAACTTGACTCTTATGCGGACACAGAACATCCAGGAAAATTAAAGCTAGTTTTATGCGGATAAAGTGTCACCCAGTTTTTTCAAACAGTCTTGTTCTACTGTTTTGCTTTTGTCAATTATCATTGTTTGGTCAGGATACCTCTTTGGCCAGTGCTAACAAAAAAATTATAACAAGGTATTTTGATGAGTCTGTTAATAAGCATAATATACAAGTGTTGAAAGAATACTTTTCACAGGATTACACCTGGCACCAGATGAATGGAACAGACAATCATAGTAACCAGGATAGTTCACACTTTTTCATGCTTAGGTTCATTTACTCTGCTATACCGGACATTCATTATACCATCAACCATATTGTTGCTGATGGAAATATGATTGCGGTAAATACAACAGTAACAGGTACAGCAAACAGTGAACTATTTGGTCTCCCCGCTGCTCAAAAGAAAGTCAGCTTCAAACAAATGTTTTTCTTCCGGATACTAAACAATAAAATAAAAGAAGAATGGGAAGTTGTTGACGTAGACGGGATGAAAACATAGTTAGCAAAACCTTAACCAACTACAGCAACAAAAGTATTTGTCGAAGGAGGGCTGAATTGCAAACAAACTTTTTCGCCGATGAAAATATGGGGATATTGCAGGTATGAAATTAGATAGCGGACAATACCTGGGAAACACTGATCAGTCGCTGAACCTTGCAGGACTATACCTGACAAAAGTAAATTACAGGAACCGAAGTGTATTGCCCCTCCATTATCACCAAAATGCTTACTTCTGTTATGTACTCACCGGTGCCTATTCAGAACATACTTCTAAAAGTGAGTTGACCTGCGCAGCAGGTGATATCATTTTTCACCCGAGTGAAATAGAGCATCATAACCAGTTCAATGATCGGCGATCCACTTGTTTCAATATTGAATTGCCGGCCAGCTGGAGGGATAAGCTATCAGAACCGGGGATGAAATTTAATTCTACTATCAAAACCAGTGATACATCTATTCAGCAAAAAGTTATTAAAATTTACAAAGAATTCCTTGAGCCCGATTTATTGTCTCCCCTGATGATTGAGGGCTTATTGCTGGAAACGCTGGTGTCTTTTTCGCGAGGCATTAATCAAACTATCCCGGTTCCCTATTTCGTGCGAAAGGTCAGAAAGTACATAGACGAAAGATACGCTACTAATCCCGGCTTGCAGGAACTTGCAAACCTTTCTGCGGTTTCACCCGAACACTTAATAAGAATGTTCAGAAAGGCTTATCATACAACACCGGGAGAATATATGAGACAAGTCAAGGTGAAGCATGGGTGTCAACTACTAAAGCATTCTAACAGGGAGCTCGCGGACATCGCCATTGAACTGGCGTTTGCCGATCAAAGCCATTTCAACAGGGTCTTTAAAAATACTATGGGAGTTACCCCACTTGCATACCGTCTCTCAAAATAACATCAATCCCGTCCAATCGCGTCAATCCGCTTCAATTACATGAATTGATTACCAATTATTTTCGTAACCGGTACTGGTACCTGGCTGCATTAATTATTTACATGCACCAATGGGTATAAAGTTATCCAACGATTATATATGTATACAATGAAACATGCCTTTCATCTCCTAATTATGGTATTTGTTACAATCTTCTTACCTGTTACAGGTCTATGCCAGACCAAAGCTGCGGGACGAAAACTGCCTGTCACCATGATGAATACAGAAGAGAACGTTTTACATTCCATTAAAAACGGCGAAACCTATTCTATCTATGTCTGGCTTCCCGATAGTTACCATACAACCGATTCGGCGTATTCCGTTTTGTACCTGACGGATGCTAATCAGTATTTTGGACTTTTTACAGGCCTGGCGCAGGGGCTTCAATGGGGAGATGAAATGCCTGAATCAATCGTTGTAGGAATCGCTTATTCGTTGGGTTCTGAAAAAACAATTGATAATAAATGGAGTAAATGGCTTGCGCTGCGAATGCGTGACTTTACTCCGTCCAACAACGCTCAACTGGATAAAGACATGGGTGCAACTATTAAATCCGGAGGCGCTGCCCTCTTTCTTGAATTTATAGAGACGGAGCTTTTCCCATTTATCGAAAAAAAATACCGGGTAAAAGATAAGCAACGAACGTATATCGGCTTTTCTTTAGGCGGGCTATTCGGATTTTATGCAATGCTGGAGAAGCCATCACTTTTTCAACGATTTATCGTTGGGAGCCCTTCTATCTGGTTTGAAAATAAATCTATCCTGTCGCTTGAAAATAAATACGCCCAAAATCATGCTGACTTACCTGTTAAATTATATGTCTCCACCGGTTCCCTGGAAGAAGAAATAAATGCAGGCATGGTTCGTAATATGCTTGAATTTACCAGCCTATTAAAAAGCAGGAAATACAAAAACCTTGTTTTAAAGACCGATGTAATAGAAAATGAAACTCATCTTTCTTCTCCCGCTATCTGTTTCCTGCATGGCATAACATTTCTGTTCAGAAGGTGAGGTATTAAAAAGAATATTGCAAAACCTGTATCAGCAGCCCCATTTATTTATAATCCACGCTAACCGAACTACCGTATTACTAGGGTTGACCGGGAATGTTTCAAAACCGAACTTGCACGTATAACAGTTACGTTGTGTTATAAAAGAATTAATCGTTAAACTCTTTTCCTACCAGCCGTTGCGTGTTACTAACAGCAGCGGCTTTATTTTTAGTTTCAGTCTCCAGGAGAAACGTTAATCCTTGCTGTCGGTTTTATTCTATTTTGACATCGACAGGCAGAATAGTTTTGTGATCAAACAAAAATAAACCAGATCATACAACCCATTTCTCCCTGCTTATGGTTTGATGGAAATGCCCAGGAAGCAGCCGACTGCTATTGTACTATTTTTCCGAATTCAAGCATTACGTCCGCAAACCCCATGGTCGTCAATTTTGAATTGAACGGAAATAAATTTATGGGCTTGAATGGCGGGCCGGACTATAAATTTTCACCCGCGAACTCCTATGTCATTACCTGTGACACTCAACAAGAAATAGATTTCTATTGGGAAAAACTGGGAAAAGAAGGCATTTACAATAAATGCGGGTGGTTCGATGACATATATGGTGTATCCTGGCAAATCGTTCCTGCTGTTTTAGCTACGTTAATGGGCGACGCGAAAAAAGCTCCAAAGGTTATCCAGGCATTTTTACAAATGGATAAGTTTGATATTGAAACGCTGATGAATGCTTAGGGCTTCTATCGACCGGACTTAAAGCAGGATTTTACACCCTAAAAGCGGTTATTGCGGACGATTATTACCTACCAGTTGAAGATGCGTAAAAATGAAAAAAGAAATAACAAAGTATACCGATACAGCACGTTAGCTATTGCAAATTACGTAACGATGAAAATATCACTCCTGGCTGCGATCCTGAAATATTCCTGTCATTTTGCAGCCAATGATTTGGATAGTTTTGATTTAAATTCAGCAGGCTTATCCAACCATATTTTATGACAATCGCCATTAAAAATTCAAAGAGCTAATTCTAAAAAAAATATAGCGGGATGATAGACATCATCCCGCTTCTGCTTATGTAACTCCGGGCAATTGCCCGAATGATGTTCCGGCGTGGTCACGGGGCAAATTTTATCCAATCAAGATTTAACAGATGAGATGCGCTTTGCGAATTATTCTTAAATACAAAATAAACAGGATGTCGACCCTGTACTGGCAAAATTTTTGACCGGGATGTCACCCAACCTGCATCCTCAAAGCCGGTTACCTGTAACCGCGAAACCAGTTTCCCGTCAATACTATCGATGCGCATTTCAATTTCAGCATCAACACCTGAGGGTTGCAAACGACAATCGATGTTACCGATTCCCGTCAGATCCATGTTATCAAATTTTATATACTTCCCACCCGATGCGCGTATATAAGTGAGGAATAAAGTGGTTACGGTCGTCAGCGCCACGTTCCCCTCATCAAAGGTTTCTGCCTGCAGTAACGGGTTTCGCAGTAAGACATAATCTCTCGAAGAAAGCGCGGGTAGTCCTTCCTGGCCCTTATCCTTATAATCTGCAACCAACAGGTATACGCCGTCTTCCCGATCATCTGTATGACTTGTTAAATCCAGCTTACCGGAAACCGGCAGTGAGGATGCTGTACCCGCGAGGATGTAGTCAACAATGCTTCGGGCATTTGATTCAGAAAGGTCTGGATGGGCAGCCATACTACGGCTCCCCCAGTTTCCACTTCCGCCGCGGATTATTTTAGTGGCCAGTTTTCCAAGCGCATTGCTATGGTCGCGATATCTCTCCGCAATCATCTTGTAAGAGGGTCCAGCCGAATTTCCATCGGGCAAATGACAGGACCCACAATCCAGTGAAGCGAGCAGCGCTTTACCGGCAGCTAGTTTTCCTGGCAGCGGCTTGTCGCCGGCCGCGAGTATAACGGCAGCATCCGTTCCGTGTGGAATGTATCCAAAATGAACCTGTAATGCAGAAGAATCAATCACTCCGTCATCTGTAACCGTAACGTTATAACCTAAACTTTCTCCCAGATAAAAACTGCGGTTGCCCGTCGCACTAATACGGACTTGCGGTGAGGCATTGCCAGCAACTACCTCAAGACTGCGTGTTGCTTTTCCATTCCGGCTATCCAATACCGTTAATTCCACTTTGTACAGACCCGCTTTGGTAAAAGTGTAACGCAGCGAATCTCCCGTAAAACGTTCATTACCTATTTTCCATTCATACAGCAGTTTATCACCCGGGTCAAAGTCGCGACTTCTTCCGGCAGAAAGGCTTACTTCCAATGGAACTGCACCATATTGCCGGTCAATAGAAATTTCCGGAACGGGATCGCGGTTGCCTTCCTGGAATTCCACGCGCGTTAAGCGCGCATCCGCATTCTTTGCGAACCCATTGCTTCCATATTCAAGTACATATAAAGCTCCATCCGCGGCGAATTTTAAATCGATCGGTGAAGCAAATCGCAGGTGATCCAGGAATGGTTCCATGTACTGGTAGTTACCCTTATCATCGAAGGAAATTGCCATCATCCAGCGGCGCACCCAGTCAAAGACAATGAGTTTCCCGTCATAGTAGTCACCAAGCCTGTACCGTGAGCCGGGAAAATTATCCCTGTAATATACCGGTCCGGCCATTGCGCTGGCACCGCCTTTACCTACCAGGGGAAAACGGGAAGAAGTTGATTTATTATACCATATCATCGCGGGCCGGGCAGGTGGAAGTTCCCGTGCACCCGTATTGTTCGGAGAAAGGTTCAGCGGGCGCGCAGGATCTTTACCGGGTGCGAGCTTTTTTGTCGCATAGTTATAATGTGGAAAGACTTTATTGTCTGCCAGGAAATAAGGCCAGCCAAAAAAGCCTGCTGTCTTCGCCTGATTGAACTCGTCGAAACTCATAAGCCCGTCACTGCTCATCACTTTTGTGTCAGGACCTACATCTCCCCAATACAAATTTCCATTTTTCGGATCAACACTTATCCGAAATGGATTGCGGCAACCCATCACGAATATTTCCGGCCTGCCTTTGTCGCCACCCGGGGGAAAGAGGTTTCCCTCCGGTATTGAGTAGCCACCACCTGGTTCCGGATGGATACGTAAAATCTTGCCGCGAAGATCCATCGTGTTTGCCGCCGTGGCCTGGTCATCTGACAGGTGACGTCCCGGCCGTTCATCCACAGGCGTATACCCTTCGGTCTCTTCCGCATTGGTATTATCTCCCGTCGAGAGGTACAGGTTCCCTTTGGAATCAAATGTGATCGCACCCGCCGAATGACAGCAGTAACGCCGTTGTGTTGGATATTCCAGCATTACTTTTTCCGAGGAAAACAGCAGGCTATCGCCTGTGAAACGAAAGCGCGATAACCTGTTAATGGCTTTATCACCAGCTACCGCATAACACATGTATATAAAGTGGGTAACGCTAAAGTTTGGGTCAGCAGCGATACCCAGTAAACCATCTTCAATCCCGCTGAATACAGTGACGTTCGCAATTGTCCTGAGCGTGCTTTCCTCTGCATCGTACAATTTGATGGCTCCTTTTCGTTCTATGATGAGCACATCATTCCCGGGTAAAATTGTCATCTGCATTGGTTCATCAAGGCCTTCAGCCAAAGTAATTTTTGCATACTGGTTACTGTCAGGAACCGGCAACGTTTTTACAAGGGAGAGGTCAGGAACCGTTATTGCTTCCAATACCGTGGCGATCGCATTCTTTAATTCAGCTTGGCTATGGTTATGTTCAAGTGTAACCGCCCGTTTTTTGCCATCCACGTTTATGTTTCCTGCTTCGATTTGATGGAGTGATACCGGCAGTAAAGCATCTGGCAAAATAAGCGTGGTATCCCGGATTGCAACTATCCCCAGGCCGCCTGATTCTGCCCACCGCTGCATACTATTCAGCTCCTGGTAATTGAGTCTGTTGAGCACCGAGCAGGAAATAACGAGCAGGCTTTTGCGCAGGATAAGCGAATCATTTAACTCAAATCGGGAATTTGTAACAACCGCGGTTCCCGCCGGTACGGCGGCGGATAACTCGCTGCCCGGTACAGAAGAAAAATTGATAACGACTAACCCGTCTTTTTTACCTGAACAGGAAAAGCAGAAAGCTATTGCAACGGCAATTACCATTGCATAAAACCATTTCGATTTCATAAAATTGTAATGAATAAACCCGTAAGATGAGCGGGGTCAGGCTTTGCGTAAAATTTTACCGTATTCGTTAATAAAATCCAGGTCGTGCCAGGCCGATTTATAAGTCCCATCTATATAGACTGCAAAACTTGTTACGTGATTGATACCAGCCTTCCTGTAAATTTCCAGGTCCTGCCTGCAAACATCCGGGTGCCATTCGATTTTTGCAGCAGGTTTTTTCCATTTGCTTTGCAGCGAAACATCCAGCCAGTATTCGAGTACCTGCGCCGTTCGGGCCGGGAATACCTCCAGGTTCTGATACAAAAGGTCCAGTGTCTGCCCGTGCGTAAACAGCCCCCCGTTACCCTGCTTGGGAGCTTCTTTTCCTGCTTCCCGGTCACTCAGCGGGCGGTCCCAGCGGCGGTATATCGGTGCAAACTCCAAAAATATTCCTTCTTCAGGCTTCACCTTCGTTGGCGGGGTCAGTGTATTGACATAGGCGAGATGAGCAAGGGTGGCGCCAGAAAACTTCCGGCGTAGAGCTTTGACAACTGCGTTTTCGATTAACAATGCCTGGTCAGAGTCACTGTAATCTTTACACTGCGGGCAATGGCACATCGGCACGGCATCATCAATCCAGTAAAAAAAGCGCGTAGTCGTTGGCGTTAGTAACTCTCCGTATTTCACTGCATTCGCTGTTATGATCTCCAGCGCTGCAGCCGAGTGAGGACAACAGTTATAGTCATTCACCCGAACCCCCTCACTATTCATCCGGAACATTTCAGGATATTTCTCAAAAAGATTCCTGGGAAGCAGATCCTTCATGGAGTGCAGTTCATGCTCAACCTGGATTTTATATTTTTTACAGTCCGTTAGAAATTGCTGCCCTTTATCCGAGGCAATAAACGCTGCAACCTGTGAAGGAGTAACGTGCGTTCCGATTGTTGTGAGCCCTGCATTCTTTGCAAGTTTAGGCCAGTCGAGTGTCTCGAGATCTTCGACCGCAAGCACAACACCTCTGGTTAAAAGCGGTTTCGGGCCAGCGAGTAAATCGCTGATTACTGACGGGCATAATGCCGCACCCGCCAACGGAGCAGCCTGTTTTAAAAAAGCCCTGCGGCTTGTGCTATATTGATTGAATAACATGTTTTACTACTTTTTACGATTTAAAAAATCAATTCACCGAAAGCAGCCGGTATATGAAAGTCCGGTTCTTTTGAACCCGGGTTAATCCAGGAATACCAAGTGAAATCTTTGCCTTCTTTGCCGATTCTTGTTTCGGCCCTGAAAATCCCCAGCTTTAATTTCATACCGGCTGTTCGTGGCGAACCAGTTAGTTGCCGGAAGAAAGCGACCGGAATGCTACCGGTCACTGTATAACCTTTAGCCGTATGCGGACTTTGTAAATCAAGTCCCTCCAGGTTCCACCCGCTATCGAATTTCCGGTACCATGATGCCCGGTAGTCAAGTAGACGACCACCCGGCGCCATTTCAAGGCAGTAATAATTTTCCAGTGATGTATCTGCGGAAAAGAACAGTTCCACCCTGTCTCCCATCGCAACAGCTTCCTCACTCAAAGAATCTGAAACGGCAATTGAAGTGTCATTGACCATGAACCGGAAATGCACGAAAACCGTATCATAATACGCCTGGAATACGGTTCCATCGGCCCGCTCCCCTTCCCAGGGTGCATGAAGTGTTGACAGCTTTACGCAACTATCCCATACTGCAGCACCCTGCGTATTTGTATAGTACAGTTTGTAACTGCTCCCCTCGAGAGAAACCCGTTCTTCCGAGTTGCAGGAAACAAGAAAAACCAGTACAATGCCATATGAAACAAAGGAAGAGCGGGTCATGGTTTACTTTTTTCTAGCGGTTATGAATATTCGCTTAATTGGTATCCTTATTTGCGGGGCCAGCCCGGGTTTTGCGTAAGGCTTTCGTTCAAACTTAGCTCGTATGCCGATAAGGGCAACAGGTAATCCCGCCCGGGATCAAAACCGAATCCTCCCGGTAAACCCTGCTGGTAAGGATCGATATAGCCGTCAGCATCTACCGGGATATTAATACCACCGGAGTAATCAGCGGTGTTGAGCCAGGCTCCCTTTAATCGTTTACCTGCAACCAGTTCGTGCGCCCGCCAGCGGATTATATCTGCAAACCTGAAACCTTCGCAGGCCAGTTCAACCCTTCTTTCCCTTCGGATTTCATTGATAAGCGGCGACAGCGCAGGAAACTGCCAGCCCGGATCGGGGGTGATAGCTGCAATATCCATAGAAGGCATTCCTGCACGATAGCGCAGCAGGTTGATTGATTTATCAGCATCGGCTTGAGTGAATTCCCCTAACTCGGCTTTCGCTTCAGCATATATCAAAAGAATTTCACCTAACCGGAATATAATTGGCGCAGTAGTCGACAGGAAATCGCCCTGTTGCAAGGTCTTATCCGGGTACACCCCTTTTTGGATCTGGTAACCTGTAACATCACGGCTATCACCTCCCAGGTTAACGGCCGCTTTGGAAAAAACGGAAAGCGTATCACCACCACCGTTATAGTCAATCGTGACCGGGTCGCCGGGCGTGAAAATCAATTGTTCCAGCCTGGGGTCCCGGTTGGCTACCGTATTCTGAAGACCGTGATCACCCTGGTACAGAGGGCTAACGGCAATGGGCTTGCCGTCAGTGCAGAGATAGCTTTCAACGAGCGACCTGGTAACGCCGGTGTTGCCTGCGATGATTGCAAGGTAACGCTGACCATTATGCGAAGAAAGGCCCAGTTTATATTTCCGCCAGAAAATTACTTCGGGATTACCGGACAAATCAGACTGATTGAACAATAGCGAATAGTCTTTGGAAGGATTGCCCGTATTATAAATGCTGTATTTGGCTTCCTGCATCAGGATGGACGCGGCATCTGCCGCCGCCCGGAAATATTTTGCGGCATCTGCATTAGCGGCAGCGAACGGCGTACCTGCATGATATTTTTCCCAGCTTCCTTCAAACAAGGCAACTCTGGCTTTGAATGCGAGCGCCACCGAGCGGTTGACACGGAAGAGCGGTGCTGTTTCTTTATCCTTCAGCGCCGCAATGGCCGCATCCAAATCTTTCAGAATGTTACCCGCAATCACGTTCCTGGGTTCACGCGGTTTATATAGTTCAGGTGAATCAGTCTGAAGGGGTTTGTCAATCCACGGCAGGTCACCGAAAGATTGCAGGAGATTGAAATAAAACCATGCCCTGAAAAAGTAACCTTCACCAATGTAATGTTCTTTGGAAACACCTTCTGCCCCCGGCGCTTTATCCAGGAAAAGATTCACAGCACGGATATTACCCCAATCCCATCCACCACCGGTAGCGGGTAAGGTCAGCAAGCCTGCAAGCCTTGTATTGAAAAGCCCCGGGGCCATGTTATCGCTGTTATTATCTTTCCAGTAAGGGCCGCCATCGTGAGAGCCCCAGTCGGGAAGTGAAGCATAAAAATTATTAAGATAGGATTCCAGGTCGCTTGTTGTTTTCCAGAATTCAGGTTCGGTTATCTGGTTAAGCGGGTTTCTTGCCAGGAATTCCTTTTTGCAACTGAAGCAATTTGCCAGCAGCATCAGCAGCAGTATATATTTAAATTTTGTAGTCATTGCAGGAGATTTAAAAATTTACATTGATACCCACAGAAACAATCTTTGACAACGGATATACTTTTCCCTGTCCATACGTCCCGAAAATTCCCTCCGGATCAAACATTCCTTTAATGGGTGAAAAGGTCAGCAGGTTTTCTGCATTGAAATAAATACGCGCTTTTTTAATTGAAGCTTTTGCGAGCAGCGATTCCGGCAATGAATAACCAACCTGCAGGGATTTGAGCCGCAGGAAGGCTGCGCTTTGTAAATACAGGGATGACGATTGCCGGTTCTTATTACCTTCCGCACTGAAATACGGACGGGGATAATAGCCGCCTGTGTTTTCCGTGCTCCAGTAATCCAGGTGTTCTTTGAATGTACTGTTCTGCCATATCTCACCGAGCTGTCCCCAGAACACATTTGAATTGGAAGCGAACCATACATCGCGTTTAGCCACCCCCATCCAGAACATATTAAAATCAATATTTTTCCAGGCGGCACCGCCAAAGATGGCGTATGAATAACGTGGCAACGAATTTCCAATCACTTTAAGGTCACCGTGATCATCCACCGTACGGTTTCCGAAATTAATAACACCATCTCCATTCAGGTCTTCATACTTCACATCTCCTGCATTCCAGTTGGCATAAATAACGGACTGGCTTGCATGTTTGGTAATCTCATCCGCAGACTGAAATAATCCATTTGACTGGAAACCCCATATCTCTCCCTCACGCTGACCAGCATACGCTGTTGATAATGTCTTATTCGGATTGTTCCATTTTGTAACCTGTATCGTATAGTCGGATAAAGTAAATTTTAGATTATAGCTGACCTTTCCCACCTTGTCATTCCAGCCGGCACTCAGTTCCCATCCTGTATTTAATTTCTCAGCGTTATTTTCCAATGGCAGTGATGCCCCCAACACCGCAGGTAACGGATAGGAAGTTCCGAGCATATTAAGGACGCGTCGACGGAAATAGTCAAAGCTTAGTTCAAGGCGATTGCGCAGCGTTGCCGCATCAAAACCAATATCCATTGTTCTCACGGATTCCCAGGTCAATCCTGCGCTCACGAGACCAGGTGCACCAACGCCGATCGGGCGGACATCACCTGTTACCCAATACACCTGTGAGGTCACCGGCATGATTGGCAAGTAGAGATAATTGGCAACGTTCTGATTTCCGAGTGAACCATAGGAAGCACGCAGCTTGAAATAATTCAGCACAGGTTTAATGGGATCCCAAAAAGCTTCGTTCGATATTTTGTACCCCGCAGAGACAGAAGGAAAAATTCCATACCGCTTGCCATCTTCAAAACGGGATGTACCGTTCCTCCGCGCATTTAGTTCAAGCAGGTATTTTTCGCGGTAATCATAGTTTAGCCGAAAGAAAAAGCCTTCCGTTGACCAATGGTAGATATTATCCCGCACCGTCATATCGCCGGTAGCTGTCGTCATCGAGGGAACGTTATCCGTGATAAGCCTGTTTTTAAGTCCTGTCAGGCTATTGAAATACTGGTATTCCCGCTGAAAGCCCACCAGACCTTTCAGGTTATGCCCATCAAACTTTTTCTCGTAAGATGTTGACAAGTTAAAAGTCCAATAGTTGTCGATATCGCTGGTTTGAGTGATATCGCTCGGCGTTCTTGTATCAAAGGCAACATAGCGGTCACCTGTAGGTCCTGTTGCATTTACCAGTGCATGGTGCGCGCGGTTAGTCATGTTCGCATTTTTCCATGAATAATCTCCCTTGATAAACCAGTTTTTCACGGGTTCGATAATGCTTTCAAAACGAAGCCACATCTCATTATTGGTATAAATATCCCGTCCGCCATTTTCATACACGTTTACCCGTGCCATTTCACTGTATTCTCCATTAGGATAATAAAGCGGGTCGGTCGCCCAACGGCGCGTAAGGTCATGCCACATTACACTCCGCACCAGCCCGTAACCGTCATTTGGATAGTCCGAAACACCCCTTGCGTATTTAGTGAGGAAATTCACCTGCATCCATTTGGTAATCTTCGAATTGATTTTTGCATCGATATTATATCGCTGATAACTTTCATTTCCATACCGCATCTGGCCCTGCTGATCATAAAAAACCACCCGAGAGATAGTAAGTAAAACCATCTTTACCGCCATTAACGGTCAGGTTATGTTTCTGACGCAATGACCATTTTTTTAACAGCACATCATACCAATCCGTGCTTGCATTGGCATATTCGTGTTTGCCCCACTTGGTTGGATCGAGCGGATCGGGTGCCGTGCCATCGGTACCGGAAGGATCATTCATATATTGCTGGATCCGGGAAATGATCTCATCCGAAAATATCGGTGCCATCCCGGCGTTTGCTGCTGCATCATTCCAAGATTTCGCAAATTCAAGGCCGTTAGCCATCCGCGGAAGACGCGTCGGGGCCGACCATGCGAAATCTGAATTATAACTTAAGTTAGGTTTGCCATCTGCCGAGCCTCCTTTTTTAGTCGTGATGAGTATCACTCCATACGGAGCGTATGCGCCATAAATAGCAGCTGATGAAGCATCCTTTAATACAGATATGGACTCAATATCCGCAGGGTTGAGCTGGTTAATATTCATCGGCATGCCATCAACGAGCACGAAAGGAGCACCCATTCCCCGGATGTTGAAGTTCATGTTTGCATCCGGTTCGCCACCAGTATTGTTGGTTGAAATATTCAACCCGGGTGAAACGCCCTGCAGCATCTGTCCCGCATTTCCCTGGGGGCGTGCATTCAATACTTTACCATTAATGGATTCAACGGCGCCGGAGATATTCGTCCGGCGCTGCGAGGCATACCCCGTAACAACTACATCATTGAGTGATGTATTTTGTTTGACAAGTACTATCCGTTCGAGCGCAGCTTTGTTATCGATTGCTATTTCGCGGTTCTCAAAACCGATATGCGAAATAACCAGCCTCGCCCTTGAGTCAGGTACCTCGATGGAAAATGAACCATCACTACCTGTAGTTGTTCCATTCTTTTGACCCTTTATTGTGACACTGGCACCTGCAACAGGTACTCCATCATCGTCTACTATGATACCACGTATGCCGATCGCAACGGGTGGTGGTGGTTTTTGTTCGGGTACCTGCCTTACAGGTTTGATGACGATCGTTGTACCTGAAATGGAATAAGTGAGAGGTTGATCACGGAACAGCAAATCCAGTGTCTTTACCAAATCACTATTCTTTGTTGATAGATTTACCGGTCCAGCCTTTGCGATCGTTTCATCGTTATATAAAAACTGGTAACCGGTCTGTTTGGAAATAGAATTGAATGCTTCCTGCATGGTAGCATTCTTTAATTGCAGTGACACCCGCTGTGAGTATCCGTTTGCCTGAACATGAATGGCTGCAATAAGAAGAAAAAAAGCTGTAAATCTCATAATCAGAAGCAGTTTAGCCCTGGGCGCGATAGCCTTTAGCCAACGCGCAGTAACGTCCTTTTGCATACTTTTGTGTTGTTTGGGTTTTGACGTGAATAATCAGTTTTAGCGAATTGTATATATAAACGGGAGACCCAACAAGAGGCCGCTCTGAATCTCACCTCAGGGCGGTTTTGCTTTATCTCCCGGGATATCACGGTGAAATAATTACTTCCTTATTTTTTTCAATTTTAAAATGAATCACATCGGTCAGTTCAAGCAGGTGAAGTACTTCTGCGACTGATTCCTGCCGGCCGATCCTGCCGGTAAAATGTTTGTCTTTTACCGAGCCATCATACTTAACTGATATATTATACCAGCGCGATAACTGTCGCATAATCGCTTCTATATTCATGTTACGGAATATAAAATTTCCATCTTTCCATGCAGTGACAGCTTCTGCATCAGCAATGGCTGATTGCTTAAGAAGATTCGTTTCCGTTTGCTGGCCCGGGGTCAACGTTACAGCAGCAGAATTTGCTTTTGTTACTCTTACTGAACCTTCGAGCAGTGAAACAGTCGCAGACTGCTCATCGTTATATGCATTGATATTAAAGTGCGTACCGAGTACCTCGGTAGTAAAATCATTACACTCCACAAAAAAGCTACGCCTGCTTTCTTTTGCCACTTCGAAATACGCTTCACCTGAAACGTTTACTCTTCGCTCTGATAAAGAAAAAATAACAGGGAACCGAAGTGAGCTTTCCGCATTCAGCCAGACTTTCGTCCCATCTGAGAGCGTAAGATTTACAATCTTACTTCCACGCGGAACTGTTAGTGTGTTATATATCAGTTTTTCTGAGGCCGTTTCTTTTGTTGTATACAGCAGTTCGCCCGCAGCTTTACTGTAAATATCCGCTGAACCAACTCTTGCGAGTGTGCCAAGCCCTGCACTGTCGAGATAAATCCGCTGACCATCTGCCATTGTTAATATGGCCCTGGAAGTTTCGGGTGCTGCTATGTCGGAAGACACTGAAACTGTGGCCGGGGATTCTTTACCTGTATTTTTACCTCCGGAACTGTAGCTGAAAAAAATTATTGTCCCTGCAATTGCACATATAATTGCTGCCGCTGCAGCATAACGGGTTATACGTGGGATAAAGCGTTTACGAGGCTGAAGTCTTCCTGCTTCGATACGCCTGAATATCCTCTCCTGCAACTGCTCCCTGGAGCCTGTCACAGCCTCATCAACGATCAGTTCTTCGTTCATTGCTGAATTATACCACTCGGAAAATTCTTTTTTTTCATCTTCTGTAATTGTTCCACTCATCCATTTGTCCGCAAGTTCCAGGTATCGTTTGCCGGGTTCTCCCATATATTACTTTATATATATAGTCAACCTTCAGGTATTGATCCCTTAGTGTCCTGCGGATTTTTTCTAAAAAAAACTTAACAGGGACTGAAAGGCTGTGCGGAGAGAGCGGAGCGCCTTGGATATGTGGGATTCAACTGTCTTTTCTGCAATGCCAAGCGTGGAGGCGATTTGTTTATGATTCATCCCGGCTGAACGGCTCAATATAAATACAAGCCTGCATTTTTCCGGAAGCTGCTCAATGGTTTCAGCCAGTTGTTCTTCAATCATCCTGTATTCCAACCAATCGGGTGCCTGGATATCTTTGTTTTGGATTGCATCATTGTGTTGCGCTGTCAGCCTGCGATGTTTTAAAGCTAAGGTGTTAATCACTTTGTATTTGACTGCAACTGCGAGATAAGCTGCCAAATCTCCCGTTACCGCAATTGTCTGCCTGCGTTTCCAAAGATCGAGAAAAATTTCCTGGACTATCTCTTCTGCTTCGTGGTGATGTCCCAGTTTACGACAGGCGGCAGCATATAACTTTTCCCAATACCGCCTGTATATTGCAGTAAATGCCGAATCATCATCATTCCGAAGTTGATCCAGCAGTTGAGAATCCGTATAGTCGTTCGCAGTAAGCATCGGTAACCAAAGGGTACTAAATTAAAAATAAAAACACTCTCACCGTTCAACCGGGAAAATTTCACGCAAAGGTTTTCATAGACTGATGTAAGGCAAGGCCGAATGATGAAAAAACTATTCACATCCTTATTTAAAGTCTCTTATAATAATAGCGTGATCAGACATATTGCTGCCATTATCCCTTTACTTTTTTACGTAACGGAGTAAACTGAACATCCGGGAGCTACAACGGTTCTATTTTTTTTAAATCAACTTTGTGGAGTACACCGCCTAAGTAAATAATTGATAATAACCCGTACAAAAAAATCCTTTTAGCGCCGCAGTAATTTAAGCCGGCAGGTTCGATTACTGTATTGCAGGTACGTTCTTGTCAATAAAAAAAGAGGTATAGAAATACCTCTTTGCTTGCTTTTTGTACTAACTGCTCACAAAAAAAATTGGTAAAAAATGCTACTATACCAGTATATCGTTAACTCGTTATGTTATTTAAGTGAACCTCTGCTATAATAATCACATGCAATTCGAAATTCTACAAACCAGGTACCACAGTCCCTTATCAGTTATAAACCCCTGCAACGATTAATCCTCCTGGAAATTTCAATGTAGCCTATTTCCCGATAAACTTAATCGTGTCAGGCATCATAAAAAAACTCCCCTTCAAAACGAGATAGACAGTATGCATACCGCTGGCTTCCGAAAGTATGGTGATATATTTTTTAAATTTTACGGACGACGAAAGGTTGCTCTTGATTGTATCAGCACCTGTTGCAGGAGCAAACCCGCCAACCAATTGGCCGTCGGGAGAATCCAAACGAACTTCGATTACGCCTGTACCGGTTCCCGCAACTTCGAGTTGTTTGATACCTGTAAGATCGATCTTCTTAAATCCTATATAATCTCCTTCCTTCACCATTAACTCCAGTTGTCCGCCAGTACTCGGTGTCTTTATATTCATTGATCCTTTTCGAAGGTCTGCACTTGAAAAAAACAGTTCCGGGTTCCTTAAAACAATTATACTATCCGCTGAAACAGGTGGCACTCCGCCAGCACCGGCATCCGTATAACTTGCTTTAATAAGATATACTCCTTTTGGATCTCCCGCCTCTGTTGTTTTAAAAACGCCCTGCAAAGGCAATGATTTCTGAACAGGTTCACTCAAACTGAGAATAAAATCTACCATTTGTTTTGCTGTCTCAGGTGCCAAATCCGGGTGAGCACTCATTGCAACCTGGCCCCAAACACCACTTCCTCCATTAATGACTTTATTTATCAAATGTGTTGCTGCGCCTTCATCTCCTTTATATTTCTCTGCCACTTCCTTAAACGTCGGTCCTACCGATTTTTTATTGATCGAGTGACAAGAATAACAATCACTCGCATTCAGCCGCATCCCACCAAGCAAAATTTTGATATCGAATGACTGACCAGCCTGTCCAGGAACAGGATCACCCAGCATCGGTTCATAACCACCTGCTAAATAGTTGACTGATACATTAATTTTTTTAGCATCGAGGGTTCCGGCTGCTGTTGAACCGTCTTCCTTATCGGTTACGTTCACACTGTAATTAATCGCCTTACCCGGAAAATAAAACGTCTTGTTACTTTTTATATCAAGCTGTACAACGGGTGCTGCATTGCCGGCCTTTATTTGCAGGGATTGCGAGCTTTTAGCTCCTGATGGGTCATTCACAGTAAGGGTAGCCGTGTATAAGTCAGGCTTATCCAGTGTGATTGTTGGATTTGCCTCTGCCATAACTTTCGAAAATCCTGATACAGAGGTGATTTTCCATTCATACGTCAACGCGTCACCATCGTAGTCTTTTGAGCCCGCACCTGAGAGTGCAACTGTCAATGGTAATGACCCGGCAGGTTTATCAGCAGTTGCTTTTGCAACGGGCGAGCGATTGCCGCCATTAAAATCAATACGGACCAGTTTTGAATCGTCGTTCGCCTTGAACCATCCCTTCCCGTATTCGAGTATATAGAGGCTGCCATCCGGGCCAAACTGCATATCCATTGGTCCCGCGAATTCAGTGCCCGGCATAAACCGCTCCATTGATTTATAGTTACCATTTTCATCCATAGACACCACGAGTATCCAGTTACGTATCCATTCGGTAATAAACCATTTGCCCTCGTAGTAAGCAGGAAAAGTATTCTTCGCATTTTTGTAATCCTGCTTCCTGAAAAACGGGCCACCAACGGCTGACCGTGCGCCGGTCCCCATTTCCGGGAATTCAGCTGACTCTGCATACGGATACCATACTAACGAAGGCTGAGCCGGCGGAAGATCTTTTATGCCCGTATTTAATCGTGATAGGTTTTGCGGGTTTGCAGCATCGAACATTTCGCCAGACTCTTCTTTTGCAAAATCGTAGCTCCAGTATGCTTTGTTATTACCAACAAAGTAGGGCCAGCCATAATTACCCGGTTTACGAATCTGGTTAAATTCATCAGCCGAAGCAGGCCCCCTCCTGGCAGAATCTTTCCTGGAGTCCGGTCCTACTTCTCCTTCATACAGGTATCCCGTCTTTGTGTCCATCGACAGGCGCCATGGCTGGCGGTGACCCATCGAATAAATTTCAGGCCGCGTACCTGCTGTTCCTTCCGGGAATAAATTCCCTTTGGGAATTGAATAGGTACCATCCGCCTCCGGGTGAATGCGTAAAATCTTTCCACGTAAATCATTTGTATTTGCGGATGAACGCTGGGCATTAAACGTTTCACGCCCTTCTCTTTCGTCTATCGGTGCATAGGGTGTCGCACGCGGGCTTGTATTATCACCAACCGTTATGAATAAATCGCCATTACCCCTCGGGTCAAACATCAATCCCCCACCGGTATGAATTCCATCGAGGTTCTGGTGCGGGATTTTGACCAGGATTTTCTCCGACCCCCGATCAAGGGCTCCCTTATTGTCTAATGTAAATCTCGAAACATGGTAGTCGGATGTTGTATCAGGCCGGCTGAACTCTGCATAAAATAAATAGATATAGGAATTTTTATCAAATGCAGGGTCAAGCGCTATTCCCAGGAGCCCATCCTCGTATTTGGTCAGTACGGGTATCGTTCCAACTGTCTTCACATTTTTCGTGGCGGGATCGTATAGCTGCACATTTCCCCTGCGCTCTGCAAAATAAACCTTGCCATCACCAGCAATGGCCATCTGCATTGGTTCATCGAGCTTCTCTGCCAGTACTACCCTGTCAAAACGATTTTCCTCCGGCATCGATTTTGAATAATCCAACGGCTTTGGACTATCGCCTCCTTTCACCCATTCCAAAGCGGCCCAGAATTGCTCGATATACAGCGAATCACTCCAGGTTTCCTTCGTATGCCCGAGACCGGTATAATACGAGCGCCCGCCGTCAAATTCATGGTACCAGACGATGGGATGAAAATCTCCCATATTGCCACCTTTAAAAGTAGTTTCATCCAGTTTCACGAGCACCTTAATGGATGAATCCACTTTCATAAAATTGTAATGCTCATCTGTATGGGAAAACGTATCCGGTAAAAATTGGGTTGCAGGAAAATTTTTGTCAACTACTTTATACGTTGCAGGCTGCACCGCATCATGGCTATAAAAATAGGCGCCGATGAGCCTGTTATACCAGGGCCAGTCCCTCTCTGCGTCCACGGACGCATGCGTCGCCAAAAATCCTCCACCGGCCTGTATGAAGCGTTTAAAAGCAGTCCTTTGTTCACTATTGAAAAGTGCACCGGAAACATCCAAAAATATAACCGCCTGGTATTTTTTTAAATTCTCTTCATTGAAAGCTGCTGCATCTTCCGTCGAGTCAATGAGCATGCCTTTTTCTTTCGCTGTTTTAAAGATTACTTCATAACCAGCATTGATGGCATCGGTATGCCTGTAACCTTCGGTCTTGCTAAACACCAATACACGACGGCTTGCTTGCTCCTGTCCGCAGGAAAAAAATGTTACTCCAATTACAACCAGCAGTATAAACCTGAATTTTGACATGTGTCAGTCCTTAAGAAATGAATTAATTGAGTTTACTGATAAGGTTATTTGATCAACAAAAATGCTTTTTTCATGGCTTCTGCAGTTGTTTTCACTGCCACCTCATCGTCCATTTTATTCAATGCCTCATTAAACGGCTCCGCCTGCACCGGGCCATCATAGCCTATCGCAACGAGCGCTTCCAAAAACGATTTCGTATCTATCACTCCTGTTGCAACAGGCAGTTCACGCCGGTAACCGGGCTGATCCTGCCAGCTTATGTCTTTAATCGCATCATTTACATCGCAGCCGACAATATCCTTATTTTCCAGTGTTGCAAGATCACTGACCGTCTCACCGGAGGTAAACCAGTGCGCCATGTCAAGATGAAATCCAACATTCGGATGACCAATAGCTGCCACCAGTTCTTTCGTCTCTGCCATCGTATGGATAAACGGAAATTTATTTGCAGACCAGATTGATTTAGGCCCAACATATTCCAGCCCGAGCCGAATATCATGGTCTTTTAAAATTCCCGCTATCTCCCTAAGCCTTGTTGCATGCTGGCGGAAGTTCTGCAGGTAATTCAGCTCACTATGATTAGACATGATATAGGTCATCATCCTTTGCGCTCCTGCTTTCTGCAATACCTTAGCCATGTCGGGCAGTTCAGCAACCCCTGATCGGTATGTCTCCTCATCCTTCCTGTACTCAACATATAAAAAAGAAACTCCCCAGCCCAGTTTCCTGTCTTTCATATCCTGTAACAATTCCTCAAGTTTGCCAGCTGACTTAGTCATCAAATCCTTAATCAATACGGAGACCGACTCAAAACCATACCTGACCGCGAGCTTGTTGAGTGCAAGCTGGCTGATATTCTTATCTACCCCGATAAGGCCCGGGTTCAGACTCATTGTAAATTTCGGTTGCACGGATGCATGCCCGGTCATATTCAACGGCCCCGCGTTTAAAAACGACGGAACGGTAAACGCAAGCGAGGAACCCGCTGCCCTCCGGATAAAAGTTCTCCTGTTATACTGCATGCTGCCTTCCTGTACTGATAAGATGTTTACCCAAAACTTTTTCAAGGAATACCAGGCTCCGCTCTGCTTCATCAATCTTGCCGCATTCAACACTCAGGAATATTTCCCTGTCAACCGGTTCTAAAATCTCTATTACCTTTTCCCAGTTCACCACTCCTTCACCGCAGGCACAGCCCACCGGTGTTCCCGTTACTTTACCTCTTTCATTCTCGCTGTGCTGCATGCTGATATCCTTTGCGTGAATATGTAATACATGATCTCTTACCTGCATCAGGCCTTCGTAGGGGTCTTCCACGCCGGCAAGATAAGAGTTGCCGGTATCCCAGTTCACACCAATCCAGGGAGATTTCACCAGGTTAACAATGCGGAGCAAACCAGCCGCGGTCTGCGTGTATATTCCATGCGGCTCTACACAAATATGTACTTTATGACGTGCGGCAACGAGGTTCGCCTTCGTCAGTGAATATTTCATTGCCTGGTGTGCAAATTCATCATCCATCCATTCGGGTTTCACCATCTCATCCGTATTGACAAAAGGAGCATTCAATGCATCTGCAAATAATATGGCCCTTGTTAACCTGCTTACTGCCGCTTCCGGTTTCATCAGCGGGCTATGACCGCTGATACTGCTGACCTGTATACCATACTTATCACAAATCTCTTTCATGAGCAGGGTATCCTCTTCCATAGAAAAGGAATGGAAATACTGCACTTCACTCAACAACTCCCAACCGGTGTGTACCATTGGCTCGATATATTTGTAACCAATCTCGGAAGCTATCTTTACGCCCTCCTCAAAACCTTTGTCAGCGCTGCGACAATATTCCATGTTTAAACTGATCCTGAATTTTGCCATCTTATGTTATTTTATGTTAGTGTGTGTTTTAAAAATTGATCGTTAATAGTTAAGATTCTGTTTAAGCTTTGAAACACCCCCGGAAGTAGTCAGGTCAATCTGCGCCTGTGGAATAGGATAATACTCGTTTTTACCAGCTGTGAAAAACGCCCCAACCAAATCAGTGGTTAAATTAGATTCGTAATTGTAGTAAGCAGTAAAGAACTGGCTGGCAATTCCCCACCTGGAGATATCATAGTAACGATGACCTTCAAGACCTAACTCCAGTTTTCGTTCGTGATAAATTGCTTTTAATGCAAATGCTTTTCCCTGTGCATCAAAAGCTCCATCGGGGTACGGATTAATAACATAATTGGCGGCAGGTGTTGCAGAACGCGGTCCTGTTGGATCGCCATCATCCTGGTATTTATATACAATACTTTCCGGGTTGGCTGCCCGGTTTCGTATGCGGTTCACATATTGCTCAGCCGTTGCCAGGTTATCAAGCTGCGCTTCTGTCTCCGCAGCGAGCAGCAATACATCGGCAAACCTGATCAGATTCAGATTGATGGCATTGCCCGGAGCCCATGCTGTATAATTACCGTACTGACTTTGTGTAGCCTGGCGATGGACGTTTTTTACAGGTGAATAAGGACCGGCTTCCGCCTGGTCTCTTATCCATGCCTTACCCTGATGCACTCCCCAATCGAGATAAGGAACACCTCTTCTTCCCACAGTCCAGTCGAGTCTTGGATCGAGTGGATCTGCATCTGGCGTGAATGGCTGATCGGAATTTATTCCCTGGTCGCTTTTTACCGCATGCTGGTTATAATCGTCTAGGTAGGGAAGCCCCTGGTTAGTTGTCCGGAAAGAATTGACGAGATCCTGTGACGGTATAAAAATTCCACAGCAGGAAAAAATGGTAACCGGGTAATTCAACAGATCGCCTCCATTGGAATTAGACACATCATTTGTACCAAGGTTAGGCGTCATTTGCACGACAAATACAGACTCCTCGTTATTCTCTGTGGCTGCATCAAAATTATTCTGAAAGCCCGGTGTGAGATTGTAGGCAACTCCTTTAGAATTTTTACCCTGAGTAATCACCTGGTCAAAAATTACTTTCGCTTCAGGCCATTTTTCCTGGTACACTAATGCTTTACCGAGATAAGAGGCGGCGGCCCATTTATTAACGCGTCCGATTTCAGTCCATGACTCTGGTAAGTTTTCCATTGCAAAAGTGAAATCGGCTTCAATCATCGGCCAGATATCCTGATCGTTGGCTACGTTGAAATCAGTTGTGGTCTCATCTACCCACGGCACCATGTTCCAGTTCTTTTTGAGATCAAAATAAAAATGTGAACGAAGAAAACGCGCCTGTGCCTGGATAAGTGTTTTTTCCTGGTCGGGAATTTCTGCTTTTGACAACACACGAATAACAGAATTGGCACGGCTCACTCCTTCGTAAGAAGATCTCCATTTGTTATTCAGATATGAGTTTGAAGGATCCATCGCGTTCCATCGCTGGTAAGGGATCATGGGTATTTCGGATCCACCGCCTGCGCCTTTGTGCGCCTCTCCACCTGCAATACTTCCCTGCAAAAAATTGCTGGGAGATGACGACCATGAAACTGCGCCACCAAGGTCATTCGTCGCTGTTGAAACGCCATCGAGTGCCGCATAAGCACCGATGAGCAGTGCATTAACACCTTCTCTCGATGTTAAAATCGTTTCGTTCAATGCACCCTGCACTGGTTTATCAAGAAAATCTTTCGCGCATCCGGTAACCAGCGGTAGTAAAGCTGTTAGTGAAATTTTTACCAGGTTAATTATATTTCTCATTGTCTCTTTTTTTAGTGAGTGATTCGTAATAATTAAAACTGGAGGTTAACGCCAATAATATATTGTCTTGGTTGTGCATAACCTCCTTCGTCAATACCGAAACTGGTTGACGTTCCCGTTATTTCCGGGTCGATACCACTATACTTTGTGATGGTAAAGAAATTGGCCGCCTGCAGGTACACGCGAAGTCTTTCGATGTTGCATTTCTTCAGGTTATTGCCAGAAAAGTTATATCCTAACTGTGCGTTCTTTGCACGGAGGAAAGAACCGTTTTCTACATAGTATGAATTAGGCGCACTGCTTGTACCAAACGAAGCAATAGATTCCTGTATAGCAACTTTAGCGTTCTGGTTGTCCGGTGTCCATGAATCATACAACGCGGTTCTGCTTTTTGATCCCGGGCCGAGAGTTGGCCAGAAATCGGTCCACCATTTTGTCTGGTTCCAAATTTTGTTTCCTTGTGATCCGAAAAGGAAAATACTGAAGTCAAAATTGCCGTAAGTAAGGCCGATATTCAATCCATAGGTAAACGTTGGGTTAGGGTTACCTAAAAATGTGCGATCAGCGTCAGTAATACGGCTATCTCCGTTTACATCTGCATACCTGAAATGACCCGGGCGAACATCATTCTGATAAACCGCAGCAGGATTACTGGAAGCCGTTTTTGCTTCAGCATCAGCAGCAGCAATTTCTTCTGCACTATCCCAGAAACCATCAATCTGGTAACCGAAAAATGATGATACCGGCTGGCCTACCGCATTTCTAATAATATCCACACCGAAACGTTTCGGATCTGAACCAAAATAATCGGAGATGTTACTGACTTTTGTTATTTCATTATTATAAGTAGTAATGATAGCGGCAGCGTTTAATTTCAATTTTTTTGTGAGATTGAAATTGCCGGTTATTGACGCATCAATACCGTTGTTCTTCATACTTGCAATGTTGACAAATGGAACAACAGAAGCACCGGCAGTACCGGGAAACACCGGGTTAAATAAAAGATCTTCGATTTTCTTCGAATAATAATCTGCGCTGATTTGTATTTTTCCTTTCAGGATAGTTGCATCAAAACCGAAATTGCTATTGATATTGCTTTCCCATTTGGCAGAAGGATTACCAATTGTTGTTTGTGAGAATCCTGGTGTAAGCGCGCTGTTACCACCGGCAATATCATAATAAGTATTGCCTCGTGTACCACCGAATAAATAATAAGAATTCAATACGCCTGCATTAGTCTGGTTGCCCATGATGCCCCACGACCCACGCAATTTCAAATCAGTTAACCATGAAATACCTTTCATGAATTCTTCATCACTGATGCGCCACCCGGCACTAACAGCGGGGAATGTTCCCCAAACGTTGTCAACAAATTTGGAAACACCATCTCGCCGAACGGTAGCACCTAGTAAATATTTATCCTTGAACGTATAATCAAGTCTGCCAAAATAAGACTGCAGTGCAAACTCCGCACGGCCACTGGTAGCCGTTGGCGCCGCCTGCCCTGTACCAAGTGTTGTGAAATTTGGATCAAACACAAAGTAACTCTGGTTGGATGCAGTGAGTGTATTCAATACATCGTTATACGCTTCTATACCGGCCAATACTTTTATTGAATGATCATCACCTATTTTGGTAGAATAGGTAAACGTATTGGTAAATGTCCAGTTGTAGTATTGAGAAGGAGCTTCAGAATACGTATTTGCAGAAGAGTTTTCAGCATTCTCATATTCCGGGTAAATAAATGAACGGGAATACGTATTCAGCAACTCACCGCCGAACGAACTTCTGAAAGTAAGGCCTTCAAGAATGTCAACCTCTGCAAACACATTTCCAAACAACCTGTTCTGTTGATTACGATTGTCATTCGTGCGTTCACGAATAGCTACCGGGTTTCTCGAATTTCCCAATAACTGGCCTCCTACTGTAAACGATCCGCCATAGTTGCCCATGATATCTCTAACGGGTATAATCGGTTGTTGACGAAAAGCCATTCCCACAGCGCTTCCTTCAGTATTGGTTGCGCTCAGCATATTATTGGCAATAACAAATGCGAGATTTTGTCCTACGCGTATTTTTTTCGAAATGTTGAATTGTGAATTCGCACGAAGAGAATATCGCTTCAGATAGGTATTGATGAGCATACCCTCCTGGTTAAAATAGTTAAAGGAGAGTAAATAACTGCCAATAGATCCGCCGCCGCTTACTGCGATATTATGGTTAGTAATGGAAGCAGGCTTAAAGATTTCATGGTACCAGTCCGTGCCTTCTTTGTTCGCCCGTACAATGCGATTAAAAGAATTAAGTTGGGCGGTCGAAGTGTAAAATGGATTTACATTATACAGTGAAGGATCTGTTGATGCATCGCCCTCACTTGCTCCGACCGGCATGATATAATCAGGAAGTACCGGGCTGGTATTTTCGCCCCTGGCCCACCTTCCATACAGCGGATGTATTATTTCATTACGATTATCTGTTTCATACACCTTCCATTGCAGGTTTGCCATGTCCTGGGGACTCAACAAATCCCAGACATTTCCGCTCTTTGGTCGTTGCGTGCCTACATATCCTTCGTATTGCACCTTCGGTTTGCCCGTACCTCTTTTTGTAGTAATGATTACCACGCCGTTATTTGCGCGTGCCCCGTATATAGAAGCAGATCCCGCATCTTTTAACACCTGCAGCGACAAGATATCATTGGAGTTGACATCACGGATATCATTAACCGGGATACCATCTACAATAAATAACGGATTATTATTGCCGAAGGTATTGATACCGCGTATGGTTACGCGGGGGTTCTCGCCGGGCTGACCGGAAGACAACACGTTAACCCCGGATGCCTGTCCCTGCAACTGATTTGCAAGCTGACCGGTAGGCTGCCTTGTCATTTGGGATACATTGACTACTGCAACAGCACCGGTTAAATCTTTTTTTCGCTGCGTTGTGTAACCTGTTACCACGACAGCGTTGTTGGATGTTTCGATGGAAGTGAGTACTGCGACAATATTCGTTTGCGATCCTACTGTAATTTCTGCCGGCTGATACCCAACGAAAGATATTTCCAACACATCGGTTGGCTTGGCAACGATGGAAAAAGATCCATCAGAACCTGCGGCAGTACCTTCATCCATTCCTTTTACACGAACGGAAGCACCTGCAAGGGGTGCATTTTGTGCATCAGTAACCTTTCCCGTAATTCTTGTTTGCGCTATTGCAACACTCCCCACCAATAGCAGGAGCATGCATGGCAATGACAACTTGAGCAATTTCATTTTGGTCATAATTAGCAATTGTTAGAAATCTGAATAAATAGTTTTTTCTTTTTCATGTACACGTATAAAAAACCGAAGCAGGCTATCAATACAGCCGGCAACAACGAGAAGATTTGTAAAGTGGAAGCACCTGCCAGCATTTTTACTTGCCCTGCTATTTCAAGTGACTGCGCTGCTCCATTTTGCAAATGGGTTTGTGCTTTTACCAGTTGATCAGCATAAATACTTCCCATCAGCGGCAATACCAGGGCCGTTGACATCAAACCCGTACCGCCCATTATGGAGAGGCCGAGCGGACCGGTACGATACAGCTTTTCTGCAACGAATCCTATCATCGTCGGCCAGAAAAAACAGATGCCGACGGCGAATACGGCTGCTGCCGCAAAAGCGATGTATCCCTGGGCATGTCCCAGCCAGAATAATCCTATAAATGAGAGTATGGCGGAAACAAGTAATAAACCTGCTGAAGAAAAACGTTTAAGCACCCGACCGGCATTGGCCCTGCCGATTGCCATTATTCCATTAATAAATACGAGCAGTAAAATGGAAGGAATTCCAATGCCCGATAACAATTCCGCGATCCATTGATTGGTACCCAGTTCTGTTGCGGCAGTCAGCAACATGCAAAACACCATGAACAGGAATATAGGATGAAAACAGGCCTTTATCATCTCTGCATTTGATATGCCCAGTGTAATGCGCTCTGACTTTGGAAATGACTGTTTGAAAAACATCAGCCCGTAAATAAGTGTCGGAACCAACATGACCGTCATTTGCAATTTCCAGTTTACCGCTGCAAGCGAAAACAACCACGCAAGCACCCCTCCAATCACGATACCACCCGGAAACCAGATATGCCAGTCATTAATTTTTCTTGTTTTTTCCGTTGGATACATGCTGCTCACCATGGTATAGCTGGCTGACTCTATCAACCCGTTACCGGCTCCAACTAACAGTGTAGAAAGAAAAAGTGTCCAGTAACTGCCGGAAAGTATGGTGAGCACAATACCTGCAAAGTGCGCGATAAAAGCAAAAAGATACATCCGGCGAAGTCCAAGCATATCACACAGCGGTCCGCCGATAAACATGGCCGAGGTAAATCCCCAGAATGCTGCCGCTGCTACTTCGCCGACTTCGGTCGGATTCAAATGAAATTCATCGCCAAGCGTTCCCAGCAGCCCTGCCCTTATGGAAAAGGTCATTGCCGTAACAACCAATGCCAGGCAGGCAGCGTTGTAAAGCCTTCGTTTATTCAACAGCGTATTCATATGAAGCAATCAATTAACTGAACAATATTAGTTGGATTTCGCAGCGAACCTGTTCATTTCATTTCAGTGAAGAAAATTGTACAGCCGGAGGTAGCGGCACTGCTTTAGCTACGAGGTTTATAGCATACAAACAGGGTACGTATTCATTCACTGAATAAATTTATACAACACAACAAAGCTGTTGTAACCCGGAAACAGAAGGAAAAAGGAATAACAGGTAATGGTGATGATGTTGCAGACAGATTAGGAGACAGCCGAAGCGACCTGGCTTCTTTGTTCCCTGTACCCCGCAGGTGTGCAACCGAATTGCCTGCGAAAAACGGTCGCAAAATACTGGCTGCTGGAGAAGCCACAATCGAAACCAACCTGGCTGATAGTAGCTTTTGGCTGCCGGATCAATTGTTCAGCAGCGGCCTCTACTCTTAAATGATTGAGATACTGCATGGGGCTGCTGTTAGTCAGCTGCCTGAAATAATGAACAAACCGGGTTATCCCAAGACCGCAATGAGACGCCATGGAATCGAGTGTCCACGGCTCGTAATATGTTTGTTTAAGGTCATTGATAAAGAGCTGTGCGGTGCGTATACTATTGGTCAGCGATTCATTGAAATGAAACGATCCCTGCCTGAATAGTGTCAGGATGTGCATCAGTAATTCGTTGATGTATATAACGACCCAGGATTCGTTTTCTGCTGTCCTGTCACCGCGAATCAGTTGTGCTATCTTTATAAAGCAACGTTTCATCTCCGCATTTGCTTTCCATACCGGCTGCTCATTTTGCCGGAGCATCTTCGAAAGCTCTTCCAAATCTTTTTTATTTAATAATACCCAGGATGGCCATTTCCATTCCTGGTGAGGATGTCTTACGCCCACATCCAGGATAAGCCAATGCAACTTACCGACACCTACATTGGGATTGCCAACCTTGTGCAGCTGCCAGGGACGCGTAATCGTAAAATCATCTGAAGTAAGTAAATACTGATCATCTTCTATTGCAAAAGACATGCTGCCTGTTTCAAGGAACGTGATTTCGATTCCTTCATTACGGTGAAAGTCAAGTCCCCACTCCTGTGCATGGTGGGCATCCCAGTAACCGATTGTATTTACGCCGTGCAACACCTTGGCATTGACGGCATATCCCGGGTAACTCAGTTTTGCCCATGCCTCGAGTTGCACTTTACCATTTTGCCAGGCTGTGACCAGCGGATTGCATGTATCTGATTTGTAAATCTTCCCTGGCTCCCTGTATGTAGCAATTTTCGTTTTCATTCGCAATCGTTTGGCTTTTAAATATAGTCAGAAAACTTAAAAAGATATTTAAAAACCGGCCACCTGTCTTTTTACTAACAGGGTTTTAACGGTTTACTAATACGGTTTTAATGTGATCGATGCATTGATTGATACCAGTGCAGTACCAGCAGATCCATCCTGCCGGAGTAGTATCGCAGCACCTGTTTAATTTGATTCAGTGAAATGAATTGAACAGAAATACCCTTTAAAGCATTTATACTTGCAGCAGCAATCATTTGCTTACCACAAAAAATTCGTTATGCCAATCAGCCGCAGAAAATTCGTCAGCCAGCTTGGTTACGGGACAACCGCTATCGGGCTATCTTCCCTGCCAGGGTTTTTAACGCAAGGTCACTATAAAGATGATTTATTTTTCAGGATTTCCCTAGGCGAATACTCACTCAATGCACTCCATGTTCAGGGTAAACATGACACGCTGCAGGTACCTGCCATTGCAAAAAAAGAATTCGGAATTGATGCCATCGAATGGGTTTCCTTTTTCTGGAAGCAGGGAACAGATAAAAAATTCCTCAACGATTTAAAAAAGCGATGTGAAGACAGCGGGGTAAAAAGCCTTGTCATACTGGTTGACATCTTTGAAGCGCAACTTGCGGATCTTGAAAAAGAAAAAAGAAATAAAGCAATCGAATTGCACAAGCCATGGATTGAAGCGGCAGCTTTCCTGGGATGTCATTCGATCCGCGTGAATACGGATGGCTTCGGGCTTAACGGTTATGGCATTGCCGGGAATAAAGCGGAGGTCGGTAAAGCGGCCGTTGAAGGATACGGAAAAGTGGTGGAACTTTCGGGACAGGCGGGGATTAGCGCTATCATACAAAATCATGTAGGATACAGCTGCGACCCTGACTGGCTGGTGAATCTATTGGAACAGGTAAAAAGCCCGTATGCAGGGACCCAGGTGGACCCCGACCATTTTGAAGAACTTTTTATTAAATCTATGCAGCCGACACCAGACATAGTACGAGGGAGCAAGTATGACCGCTATGAGGGGATTAAAAAATTAATGCCTTACGCCAAAGCAGTGAACGCAAAAGCCATCGGGTTTGATAAAGAAGGGAACGAGTTACATACTGACTACGGCAAGTTTCTCAAAATCGTTAAAGACTCCGGGTATACAGGCTATATAGGTATAGAATGGGAGGGAAAAGATTTGGACAGCTACAGTGGCATTAAAGCAACCCAGAAGCTGCTTCGTAAGGAAGGAAAAAGGCTTTCGTGAACAGGTATATGAATCAGCCAGGACAATATAAGAGACGATGCAAAGTCACCATAATATTTAAGTGATTTGCTTATCCACGTGCTTTATTTCAGAGCTGTAATCCCTATTGTGAAGACAGTTTTTCCCGTCCGCAATGCGTTTTATCCATTCGCTTTAAAATACTTTGCATTACCAGGTCACTATATTAAACCGGACGCCCGAAAAACAGCGTATACCCATCAGCATCCTGTATTTCAAAACCCCGTAAGTTATCAGTGTTATCATCCAATGTTCTTTTGAAGGCAGCGCCCTTTGACTGAAATTCTTTAAATAAGAAATCCGGATCATTTGCATAGACCCAAGCATCTGTAGGCGCCCACTGATGCCGCGTTCGATTTGGAACCGGCCTGATATCACTCGCAACAACTATGACCCGGTGGCTTTCCAACTACCAGGGAGTTGGTATAAGAAATAGAAATCTTTCCCATATCTTTTTCGGTGTCGGTCTTATAAGCACAACCACATTCATCACTCATGAGACCGATGCCCTGATCGTAATTTCCAGCGATAGTAGGAATGCCTCTTCTCCTTATTTCATTTACCACTTCATTGGGCCAGATATTATATCCAACCAGGTCACCAAGACAATAAATTGCATCGGGCTTTTGCTGGTCGATACTTTTGAAACAAGCCTCTAAAGCAGGCAGGTTGGCGTGAATATCACTGAGCAGTGCTATTTTCATTTTCAGATTTTTTATCAGTTAGAAATTTCCAGGCAGGAACAGCAAGCAAAGCACCAACAACCGGGGCAAGTATATATATCCAAAGATTTTCCACGTGACCAGAAACGATTGCCGGAGCAAAGGACCTGGCAGGATTCATGGAAGCACCACAAACAGGTCCTGCAAACATTGCTTCCAGAAGCACAGTACTACCAATAGCCAGTCCTGCGAACAAACCCTGTTCTTTGCTTCCGATCGCAACGTTGAGAATCACCAGCATCAAAAAAAAAGTCAACAATAATTCAAGAATGAAAGACTGCAGAGCAGAGCCAGCTGGATTCGTGCTTCCTAATAATGCATTGTCAGGAAACAGTAAGCGCAATACAAGACTCGCTGATAAAGCACCGGAAAGCTGGCTTGTTATGTACGGAATTAGTTGCTTTGCAGAAAACTTTTTAGCGATAACAAAAGCCAGTGATACTGCCGGGTTCAGGTGAGCACCCGAGATTGGACCTAGCGCGTAGATCATCGCCATTACAATCAAACCGAACGTAATGGAAATCCCCACATGTGTTACAGTGCCGCCGCTCTGCTGGTTGATAACAATAGCGCCTGTGCCACAAAATACCACGGCAAAAGTGCCAATGAATTCAGCTGTATATTTTGGGATGTTCATACTACCGGGAAAGATGTTTATACATAACCGTCGCGCTCGCGGGGCATACATTGCTGAACTCAGTTGATTGTTTGATTTCTTCTGGTACTTCATCCCTGGCAATAATATGATACCCTTTATTTGTAAAAAAGCCGAAAGCCGTTTCCGTCAAAAGATAAATTGAATCCAGTCCTATAATTTTTGCTTGTGTTTGTAGTAGTCCGACCAACTCAGCCGCAATTCCAAGATTTCGAAAACTGCGAGCAACAACCATTGAACGCAATAATCCAAACCGGCCATATTGCTCTAGCCCGATAGCTCCAATCACTGAATTATTATCTGTAGCGATATAGAAATGTTTAAGCGAAGCTGGTAAATCTTCCACAGGAAGTTTTTCTGATTGTAGCAGGGAAACAATTGTTTTCCTGTCGTTTTCCGCGGCTTGCCTGATTTGATACGCTGTTGACATGATGAAATTTTAATTGCAGCAATCAGGTCCGCAACAGGCTTTTGCCTCAGCAGGCTTTTCTGCATAAACAGTAATGCTTTTTATTCCTGTTCCTGATTGTTTGAATTTAGTAAGTTGTTCCGACGGCATATAATTAAGAAGAATATCATCGGGAACGATGATCTTTTTTTCTTTCTGAATGATTATATTCCTAAATCCATTCGACTGAATTAATTCCAAGTAAAGTTGTTTTTGTGTAGCTCCTGACACACACCCGGAATATAATTCGGCCGTTTGCTTAATTTCTGTTGGCAATACGCCTTCTATCACAATGTCAGAAATAGTGAAATGTCCTCCGGGTTTCAACACTCTGTAAATTTCTTTAAGTACTCCATCCTTATTGGGTACAAGGTTTAGTACACAGTTACTTACGATCACGTCCGCTGCATTTGCCGTAACCGGCATTTTTTCAATATCCCCCAGCCTGAATTCAACATTATCGAATCCGCGTACCTCAGCATTCTGCCTGGCTCTTTCAATCATTGCAGGTGTAAAGTCTACTCCGATTACTTTTCCGGTCTCACCTGTTTCATGCCGCGCAACAAATGCATCATTGCCTGCACCGCTGCCAAGATCAATGACAACATCGCCTTTCTTAATCTTTGCAAACTGGGTGGGCAGCCCGCATCCAAGGCCAAGGTCTGCATCTGCATTATATCCCTGGAGCTGCGTATAATCATCAGCCATAATATTGTAAACTTCATCAGAACAGCAGCCTGACCCGCAGCAACTGCTTTCATTGGTTTCTTTACTTTGCAAAGCAATTTCACCGTATTTCTGCTTTACCATTTCTTTTAATTCGACTTCAGTATTCATATTTTAAAGTTTAATTCATCCATTGCAATATTGCGATATATGGATCCAAAAATTTTTAACAGCAACTATTGTCCTTAATGGATGCGCCAAAGAAGCTTACAAACATTTCCCTATACTGCTCCCATATTTTCGGATTGATACAATAACATACGCTTGTGCCTTCAATTGTCCCCTGGATAATTCCTACGCTTTTTAATTCTTTCAAATGTTGTGATATAGTGGGTTGAGCCAATCCTAATTCGTCAACAAGGTCATTGCAAATACAGGTATTGGCTTTTACAAGAATTTGGAGGATTGCAATCCGGGCAGGGTGGGCAATAGCCTTCGCCATCGACGCCAGTTCATTTTGTTTTTTTGTAAATAGGTCTGTTTTTGTAGCTCCCATAAAGCATCTATTCATTGCAATATTACGATTATTACAGTGTATTTGCCAAATCTTTTCTATCCACTTATTTTTAGAATATATCCAAGCCTATTGAAGTTTAGTTGGTTAACTCTTGTAATTTTTTACTCCAAAGTCTCATTGAGCAGGTTTTAGGCAATCAGCCAATTCATGAAGTAGTAGGTATCGAAGTAAGAGGGTACCAAGTTATCCAGAAAATGAATTAAACAAAGAAAGGAGATCTGTTTAGTCTACTATATACCGAGTTTGTCAAAATCTACCTTATTAGTTCCCTCTATAACTTCAGGAATGTTAACATCAAAATAATTCTTTGTCGTTTCTTCCTTCATGTGCCCAAGCATTTTTGAAATTATAGGTCTTTCTGCGCCATATCGAATCCACAGTTGTGCATTTGTATGTCTTGCTACTTTGTTTGTGACGTTCTTTTTTATCGACGCCATTTTTGCGATTTGTTTTAAATTCCTGTTATAAACAGGCTCTTCTGTAAAAAATTTAGATGCAAATAATAAATCATTCTCCGCCTTACTTTTATACAATTCGATAATCTCTCCGGCATAGGGGAATTTATAGAGTGGAATTATTGTCTGATTTGCATTCTTATCACGCTCTCCTATCAGTATCAAACCAACCTGATCGTCATTGATAAGCTGTGTTTTTGTTATCTTCTGTAAGTCTTTATAATAATAACCCGTGTAAATCTGAAAAAGATATAGATCCCTGTCCCGAACAAGATGTTGCTGCTCATCCGGTATTTCAACATTTCGCCATGCCTTTATTTCTTTAGGTTCCAGCCAAACTCTTTTCGGCTTATTGACTTTGATTTTAACATCATCAAAAAGAAACTCTAGTTGTGCCGGTAAAATATGATTGTCTTTTGCAGCCTGCCGAACAACTCTTTTAAAGCTCTCCATGTACTTCCTGCAAGTACCTCCAAGAAGATTCAGTTTCGTTTCCATATGCCTGGAAAAATCTTTCACGAGCGACGGATCTATTTCAGAAAATAATATCTCCTTCCTGAAGCTTTGGAGATGTTTGAGAGTTGTATCATATTTTTTGATCGTATTGTCTTCAAGTTTCTCCGGAGGCATTCTAATAAATTCCTTCATATAGGTAAAAAAGGAGTTTGCATTACCACGGTTATTGAGTTGCTTGAATATTATTGGAAAGTCCAGCGGCTTGTCGAGCATGTAATACCGCTTAATTAGATCGGTTATGATTTTTTTCCTTTCCCTTATTTTCTCGTTAATCTCAAATGCAAATTCGTGTGAGCTTTTAACCCAGGCATCATCGGTTCCGCTCCATTCTTTCTTGCTGACCTTCTTAGGCAACTCTACAGGATAGTACTTGCCTTGCTGGCCGATTTTAATCCGAATGTGAATGGGGTATAGCCCGCTCGCGTTTTGCTGATTTCGCCAGTTGAACACGACTGCGATACGAGGAATTTTCATTTAAGAAAGGTAGGAAAAAGTTTTGTAAAAACCGTAAACAAAACCGTAAACAAATTTACAAGATTTTGAGCTTTCCAAAAATACCTATAAAACTACAAAACCCTTGCTAGTATTGACTTTGCAAGGGTTTTAAGTAATTTTAAGTCTCGTTAATTTTGTGCTTTGGTAGTCCCGACAGGAATCGAACCTGTATCAAAAGTTTAGGAAACTTCTATTCTATCCATTGAACTACGGGACCGGGAAAGTTCAAAAGTTTTGAGTTTCAGGTTTTAAATGAAAAACCTTTGAAAGTCTCCGCTCTGTCGCCAACCGGGCGGCAAAAATAACAGTTTATCGCTTAAGTGCAGGAGCCTTTTTAATCGCCCTTTTGCCGCATAAAAAATAATTTTCATTTCCTCAAAACCGGCTGCCATAGGGTTGTCACCCGCTCATTTTTTCTTTGTATTGTCAACGGAACAAACAACCTTTAAAAACAGATTTTATGACAAATACAGCAGAAATGACTATGGCAACAACACAAATTCTTTCTTCAGACGATTTGCTGAAGCATTGGCAGGGACACCGCAACCTGACACGCAGAACTATTGAGGCTTTTCCGGAAGACAAATTATTCAAGTATTCCATCGGTGGCATGCGCTCCTTCGCAGAGCTGGTGTACGAGTTTCTTGGCATGTGTGTACCCGGTGCTACCGGTATCGCTACCGGCCAATGGACAGCATGGGCCGATGCAAAGGAAGTGCATACTAAAAAAGAATTGCTGGCACTTTGGGATCATGCAACCGAGGAACTCAACCGCATCTGGCCAACTATTCCTGGGAATCGCTTTGCCGAAGTAGATACTGCTTTTGGTCAATGGCCCGGCACTTGTACTTCATTTGTATTCTACTTCATCGACAATGAAATTCATCACCGTGGCCAGGGGTTCGTTTACCTGCGTTCATTAGGCATTGAGCCGCCGGCTTTCTGGGATCGCCAGGGTTTATAGAAGATTAAAAAGGGTTAGTAAGTCTCTTTATGACGGGAAGGAACAAACGCAGGAATTGCAGCAAATGCAACCGCAGTTTGCTACCTTCCCGTCATAATATTTAAAAAATGAAAAAGATAGTTTTTACCTCGCTTGCTCTTTTTTGTATTGCCTCCGCCGCCCTGTCTCAACAAAAAGCAAAAGCCAGCCTTAATCATATCGCACAGTATGTGGTTGACTTGAAAGTGAGCACCGACTTTTACATCAATATCGTTGGGCTTGATACTATTCCTGAACCATTTCATGACGGTCGCCATACCTGGTTTGCAGTAGGCCCCAAAAGTCACTTGCATATCATTTCCGGTGCCGCTAAAAAGGAAGCGCATAATAAAAACTCCCATCTCTGTTTTACAGTGCCTTCAGTTCCTGAGTTTACCGAAGTCTTGAAAAAGAATAATGTAGCGTTTGAAAGCTGGACAGGCGAAAAAAACACCTGGACCAATCGAGTAGACGGTGTAAAGCAAATCTATTTCACGGATCCGGATGGGTATTGGATAGAGATAAACGATGCTACTCGCTAATAAGCGCTAATTCAGGACTAATGAACGCTAATGGAGCTTTATAGGACAAGGAGTGATAATTGGAATCAACAATTATCTTTGTGAAAGGATATGAATCAATCTATTAGCTTTTCTCACTTGTAGGAAGCTATTAGCGAAAATTAGTAGCTATTAGCGTTCATTAGCGTATTATCTTTGCAGCCCTCAATTCACAGGATATGAAATTTTACAACCTGGTTATTAAGTACAGGCTTCAGTTGGGTATCGCTCTTGTAGTGCTGGGAGGCGTGGCGAATTATTTTACCAGTTTCTGGCCTTCTTTTCCGTTATACTTTGTTGGTGTCATCTTACTGTTTGGTCATTTCTTTTTTGGTCCGCTCCGTCTTATCCAGGAATATATGGAAGCAGGCGATATGGAAGGCGCTGAGAAAGTGATCAACTCAATCAAGTTTCCAAACCTTCTTTATAAGCCAATTCGTTCGGTGTACTATACGCTGAAAGGCAATATCGCGATGATGAAACAGGACTTTGATGGCGCGGAGAAGATGATGAAGAAAGGGCTTGATCTTGGAATGCCGATGAAAGAAGCCGAAGGTGCCAGCCTTTTGCAAATGGGTATGCTGTCTATGCAGAAAAATGATTTGAAACAGGGTGAGAGTTATATTCGTCAAGCCATCCGTAAAGGTTTACCCGACAAAGAAAATGAAGCGGCAGCTTACCTGCAGATGTGCAGCATTATGATGAACAAAAGAGAGTTTCGAGCTGCGAAGGATTTTTTTAGGAAAGCAAAAGCACTGAAACCAACTACTCCACAGATTGTTGATCAAATAAAACAGATTGAGAAATATATTCCGAGGATGCCGGGATAGAGAGAACTACGATTTGTTGGATTGAAAAAGATTAAAGGGAAATCGGGAGATTTCCTTTTTTGTTGAAACTATTGTCGATCCAGAGCTGTCGGCCAGTTTCCAAAGATTGATTGGATACGATTGTAGCGGTAATCGAATAGCTTACGAAGTTTCTTCTTTACAATCAATGCATTGGCAATGTCGCCGATAAACCAATACGGTATTTTATAGTAAACAAGATCGGTCATTTCTACACCGCCAGGTACTTCTTTGAAATGATGCTCGTGATGCCACAGACTGTAAGGACCGTACCGTTGTTCATCAGCAAAATACTTGTTCTCTTCCAAATGAGTTATCTCAGTCATCCAGTAAAGCGGAATACCTAAAAGCGGTTTTACAGTGTATTCTATTAATTGTCCCGCATACATTTTCTCCGATGTAAATTCCGATTTGAGTTTGAAATCCATCTCCTTCGGTGTAATGTGAATGAGATTGACAGGCGTAGCGAAATAATTCCAAACGATATCGATGGAAGAAGGAATGAGTTGAACTTTTTTGAAGCTGTAGATTTTAGACATTGAGATTAAAAAACAATCACAAATAAAGAAATGTTTTATTCACAGCCTACAGAATTTTTGCGGAAGCAGTACTTGTTTTCAAAAACTTATCTTTGATTCATGTCTTTTTACAGGGAAAAACTAGAACAAAAATTTAAGGAAGAGTACAGCAGATTAAACGAACAACAGCGGAAAGCTGTTGATACCATCGAAGGTCCGGTAATGGTTATTGCTGGTCCGGGTACAGGTAAAACACAAATACTTGCCAGTCGGATTGGGAAAATATTATTGGATACAGACGCTTCACCTGATAATATCCTTTGTCTCACTTATACCGATGCTGGTGTAGTCGCCATGCGCAAAAGACTATTGCAATTCATCGGCCCTGATGCATATAAAGTAAATATCTACACCTTTCACGCATTCTGCAATGATGTGATACAGGAGAATCTTTCACTGTTTGAAAAAACGGCGATGGATCCTATCTCCGAACTGGAAAAAATACAATTCTTTAAAGAACTGATTGACGGGTTTCCTAAAAATCATCCGCTAAAAAGATACCGCGGTGACGTCTATTTTGAAATCAGTAATCTTAGTTCTCTTTTCAGTAGCATGAAACGTGAAGGTTGGACATCGGCATTTATCAGCGGCCGTATTGATAAATACCTTAACGACCTGCCAACCCGTGAAGATTTTATCTACAAAAGAAAATACAAAGAATTCAACGCAGGTGATTTAAAGAAAGATAAGATAGAAGAAGAGACCGAACGAATGGAGAAACTGCGCGCAGCAGTCAATGAATTTGATCGTTTCCAGGCATTAATGCGCCGGAGAAACCGCTATGATTTTGATGATATGATCAATTGGGTCATCAAAGCATTTGAAGAGAATAAGAATGTGCTTGCTAACTACCAGGAACGTTTTCAATACATTTTAGTAGATGAATACCAGGATACAAGCGGTACGCAAAACAAACTGGTTGAACTGCTGATAAGTTATTGGGATAAACCGAATGTATTTGTTGTTGGCGACGATGATCAAAGTATCTATCGTTTCCAGGGAGCGAACGTAGAAAACATGCTGGACTTTGCAGGTAGTTATAAAGAGGATCTAATGACGGTGGTGCTTACAAACAACTACCGATCCACCCAACCAATACTGGACGTTTCCAAAGCGCTCATTGACCGGAATGAAGAACGGTTGGTGAAAAAAATAGATGGGCTTAGCAAAGAATTATTGTCCAGTAATGCGAAAATCAACCAACTCAAACATCCGCCGGTATTGAATGAATACGAATCGCAGCGGATGGAAATGATTGGTATTACACGGCAGATTCAGCAGCTATTGCAACAGGAAGTAATACCTGGTCGAATAGCAGTTATTTATAAAGAAAATAAATACGGTGAAGAACTGGCGCAATACTTCAAACTGCTGGGCCTACCGGTGTACAGCAAACGAAGCTTAAATATTCTTGAATTGCCGCTTGGTCAAAAGATTATTTTACTGCTTAAATATATTGCCGCAGAGCACGATACTCCAACAGGTGGCGATGAAATGCTGTTTGAAATATTACATTTCGACTGGTTTAAAATACCGCCTATTGAAATAGCTAAAATAAGTATGCAGGTTGCGGGTCGGCAATTCGGTGAAAATAAAACTTCCATTCGCCAACTGTTGATTGAAAAAAGTAAAGAAGTGCCGAAAGATTTGTTTTCACAAGGCCTGGACGAAGGATTAAAGAAAGCATCGGCAGTATTGGAAAAATTGATTGGCGATGCACCAAATGTTACACTGCAACAATTATTTGAAAACATCATTCGCGAAGCGGGCATCCTCAGTCATATCATTCAGAGTGACGACAAACATTGGCAACTAAAAATTCTTACGAGCCTTTTCGATTTTATAAAGGAAGAAACAAGACGCAATCCTTTTCTTAATCTACAAGAGTTAATCTCTTTGATAGATGTGATGGAAAAGGAAGAGATCAAATTGCCATTAACAGAAGTAAGCGGCAGCGATAAGGGTGTTAACCTGTTAACAGCGCACGGCTCCAAAGGATTGGAATTCGAATATGTTTTTCTTGCTGGTTGCAATGCCGCATCGTGGGAGAAAAAGAGAAAGCCCGGCGGCGGATACAAATTGCCGGATACAATGTTTGATTCATTACCAGCAACATCTTCTGAAGATGAAGAATTACGTCGCCTGTTTTATGTAGCACTTACAAGAGCGGAACAACATTTATACATCTCATGGAGCAAATACAAAATCGATGGTAAAGAACTGGAGCCATCTATGTTTATCGCAGAGATACAGGACAAGCACCTGTTACCCGTTCAAACCGTGATACCGGATAAAGATGTGATTGATGAATTTGCCGCATTACACTTTGATACCATCAGGCAACCTGAAATAGAAAAAATCGAAGAAGATTTTATCGCCCGGCTACTGGATAAGTTTGTAATGAACGTAACGGCGTTGAACAATTATCTCAAGTGCCCGCTGGAGTTTTATTTTAAAAATCTCGTAAGAATTCCTTCGCCGAAAAATGAAGCTACGGAGTTTGGTTCGTCTGTACACTTCGCACTGGAACAATTGTTCAGCAAAATGCAAAAAAGTGAACCAAACCAGTTTCACAATAAAGAAACATTCATAAAAGATTTTGAATGGTACATGCACCGGCACCGCGAAAGTTTTACTAAAGAACAATTTGATCGCAGGCTTGAATATGGGCAGGAAGTGTTGGCAAATTATTATGACACGTATATCAGCTCGTTCAATAAAATTGTAGCTATTGAACGCAACATTCGCAATGTAGTAGTGAAAGATGTGCCGTTAAAAGGAAAACTGGATAAGTTGGAATTTGATGGTAAATCAGTCAACGTTGTTGATTATAAAACCGGCGATCCTGACAAAGGCATTTCGAAATTAAAAGGTCCGAATGATAAAGATCGGAATGGCGGTGATTATTGGAGACAGGCTGTATTTTATAAAATCCTGGTAGATAACTATGATGCTAAAGATTGGAAAGTGGTAAGCACAGAGTTTGATTTTATAGAACCGGATAAAAAGAAAAAATACCGCAAGGAAAAAGTAGTCATAACTCCGGCAGATATTACCACCGTCACACAACAAATAACAACAACCTGGGAAAAAATACAAGCCCGCGATTTCTACACCGGCTGTGGCAAAGAAGATTGTCACTGGTGCAACTTTGTAAAGACGAATAATTTGGCAATTAAACTACATGAGATAGAGGAAGAAGAAGCGGAGAACTAATAGAACTAAGATTAATAGGATTTTGAGGATTAAAGGGAAATTTGGAAGTCTACTATGATTTGCAGCCGCTGGAGCAAAAAGATCATCGCGATTTCTCGCAAATTCTTTAAATACTAAAAATCATAGTTCTTTGACTTCAAAATCCGGAGTTTCTTAATCTCCTCTTAATCTTTTAAATCTCAAAAATCGTAGTTCTATATTTGCACACTTAGCGCTATTAACTCAATGAAACGATTTTTCCTTTTTTTCCTCATAATCCTTTTAATCTCTAAAATCCTAGTTCTCAATTCGGGCTGCGCCAACATCATCCCCCCTGCCGGTGGACCAAGAGATTCTTTACCTCCGGTAATCACGAGCATGAGTCCGAAAGATTCGACAAAAAATTTCAAGGATAACCGCATTACCATTTCATTCGACGAATACATAGACATACAGGAAGTGCAAAAAAACCTCGTTGTATCTCCCATTCCCAAAACGACACCGGCGGTAGAAAGAAAATTAAGCTCGATTATCGTAAAACTGAAAGACACGTTGGAGCCGAATACAACCTACACGCTTGCATTCGGAAATTCAATACGTGATATCAACGAAGCCAATATTCTAAAGAATTTCACTTACATGTTTACAACGGGCGATTATTTTGATTCGCTCACGCTGCGCGGCAAGGTGATCATGGCCAAAGATGCAAGCATTGATACAACCCTAACGGTGATGCTGCATACCAATATGGATGATTCTGCTATCGTAAAAGAAAAGCCGCGTTATATTGCCAAGCTGGATCGTGATGGCAACTTTATATTCAGAAATTTACCAAAAGATACATTCGCAGTGTTTGCTATCGGTGACGAATCAAATACGTTTCGGTTTAGCGGCCGGGATCAGTTATTTGCCTTTGCAGACACAACTTATATCAGTGGCGATACTTCGCACATTACCTTATACGCCTTCCCTGATAACGAAGGCGCATCCTCTGCTGCTTCTCCGCCAAAAAGAGGGCAACCATCAAAAGAAAAAAGACTGATCGTTAATACAAATTTGGAAGGCACCCAGCAAGATTTACTTTCCAACTTTGAAATGAATTTTGAAACACCACTCAAAACATTTGATTCAACAAAAATTGTTTTCGCCACAGATTCCACTTATACGCCGCTTACCGGTTATCGTTTCGTACAGGACAGTACCAAAAAGAAACTCACGCTTAAATACAGTTGGAAAGAAAATACCGCTTACCATATACTGCTCGAAAAAGAATTTGCTACTGATACCTTAGGCAATCAATTACTGAAAGCGGATACAATTACTTTTCAAAGTAAAAAGAATACCGATTATGGCTCTATAAAACTGCGACTTCGCAATGTCGATTTATCCAAAAATCCTGTATTACTCTTTGTACAGTCAAACCAGGTGGTTGACTCAGCAATTCTTTCCACACCTGACTATTTCCGGCAAGTCTTTAAACCTGGAGATTACGAACTACGCATCCTATTTGATGATAATAAAAACGGTACATGGGATCCTGGTGTATTTTTTGGCAAGAGAAAACAACCGGAATTAGTAAAGCCGTTTGCACAGAATATAACGGTGAAGCCTAACTGGGATAACGATTATGAAAGGGATTTGAATGCAGCAGCACCACCGCCGCGCAATGGTCAGCCTGGTCAAGGTCAACAAAACCCACCTCGAAACGGACCTACACCTTCAAGAAGGCCAACAGGAAGTCCCGGTAATGTCAATTAATTTATAGATTCGAGTACCTTCGCGCTATGCAATTTTCTTCTTCTTTATTGGAAAATGCGGTTAATGAATTTGCAAAACTTCCCGGCGTCGGTAAGAAGACCGCCTTACGCTTGGTTTTGCATTTATTGAAGCAGGACAAAGGCAACGTGCAGCAGTTCAGTGATGTGATAGCCCGCATGCGCAGCGAGATAAAATTCTGTCATCGCTGCTTCAATGTAGCCGACGGAGATATTTGCTCCATTTGCGCCAACAGCATGCGTAAGCAGGATATCATTTGCGTGGTTGAAAGCATAAGAGATGTAATTGCCATTGAAAGCACGCAGCAATACAGCGGCACTTACCATATTCTCGGTGGCATTATCTCCCCACTCGATGGCGTTGGCCCCGATCAGTTGAACATCGAATCGCTCCTGCATCGCATTCAGAAAGAAGGAACGGAAGAATTGATTTTTGCATTGAACCCTAATATTCAGGGAGATACTACCATCTACTACATTCAAAAAAAGCTACAGCCACTCAATCTACGCATAACCACTATTGCGAGAGGTATCGCTTTTGGCGGTGAACTGGAATACGCTGATGAAATGACGCTCGCCCGAAGCCTGCAAAACAGGCTTCCGGTAGAAAGGTATGTAAATCACTAGTCTGAACTGAGATTTATGGGATGATTGGGATTTTTGTGAAAGGGAATGAACACAGAGAAGCACGGAGTTAATTACCCTTCTATTTCTCCGTGTAACCCAGTGCCTCCCTGTCTCCGTGGTTCCTACACATTTGCCTCTTTAATGCTATTGCCTTAACTTTGCACCCGATTACAGGCGGATTTGTTTATTGTTCGGCCTCAATAGAACTAATAAACGTCAACAAAACCCTTCACCGGTTTTTCCAACGTTTATAGTTCAATACAGATTTTGAAGTCAGCTTCGTTGCTACTATCATCGTCTGTTGCGACGCTCCGTTTATCTTCCTGTAATTCTATTTACCATTTATCTGAACCATGATTTAGAATGATTGGGTTCAGACAACAAAAGACTTTCCTGAAAGCGAGGAATGAGCGCCGGTGGCCTCCTCCTTCGGAGGAGGTCGGGAGGAGGCTTAACTATGTCAACTATTCGCGACTTACTCAAAGAACGTATCCTCGTCATCGATGGCGCCATGGGCACCATGATTCAGCAATACAAGTTGACTGAAGCAGATTATCGCGGTGAACGTTTTAAAGACTGGCACCTTGATGTAAAAGGGAATAATGATTTGTTGTGCATAACGCAGCCGCAAATCATTACTGAAATACATAAAAAATACCTGGATGCTGGTGCAGACATTATTGAGACAAATACATTCAGCAGCACGGTAATAGCGATGGCCGATTATGAAATGCAATCGCTGGCCTATGAACTGAATGTAGCAGCAGCAACATGTGCACGAAAAGCCATTGAAGAATATAATGCCGATAAAAAAATCAAGGAGCAAAAATTTGTAGCTGGTGCCATTGGGCCGTTAAACAAAACATTGTCTCTTTCACCAGACGTAAACAATCCGGGTTATCGTGCCGTTACTTTCGACGAAGTAGTAACAGCTTACTACGAACAAATAAAAGGATTGGTACATGGCGGAGTAGACCTGCTTTTAATCGAAACCATTTTTGATACGCTCAATGCAAAGGCCGCAATTTTCGCAGTAAAAAAATATTTCCGGGAAACCGGTAAAGAACAATTACCCGTTATGATCAGCGGCACCATAACTGATGCAAGTGGAAGAACATTAAGCGGCCAAACGCTTGAAGCATTTTATACTTCCGTGGCTCATGCAAGGCCGCTGAGCGTGGGCTTGAATTGTGCCTTGGGAGCCAAAGAAATGCGGCCACATATTGAAGAGCTTTCGCAGATTGCCTCCTGTTATGTGTCGGCCTACCCGAATGCGGGCTTGCCAAATGCTATGGGTGAATATGATGAACAGCCTGAACAAACAGCTCATTTCCTGGAAGATTGGGCCAATGAGGGCTTTGTAAATATAGTTGGTGGCTGTTGCGGCACTACGCCCGACCATATCCGCCATATCGCCGATCATGTGAAGAGTATTAAACCACGGCCATTACCTGTGATAGAAAAAGAGTTGGCAATTAACTAAAGAATGTGGTATTTTGTAAATTCTTACGAAATGGAAAAACTTCTTTTAGTAACAGCAATTCTGATTCTCGTCATCAATAACTACTCAGTTATCAGGAATGTCTTGTCTAAAAAGAAAACCTAGATGCAGGAACCTGTTGTAATAAAACCTTACTTAAGACTTTCCGGATTAGAACCACTTGTTGTACGACCTGAGACCAACTTTCTGAATGTTGGCGAACGCACCAATGTTACAGGTTCTAAAAAATTTGCCCGTCTCATTCGTGAAAATAAATACGAGGAAGCATTAAGCGTAGCACGCCAGCAAGTAGAAAACGGCGCCCAGATACTTGACGTAAACATGGATGATGCGCTATTGGATGGCGTACATGCCATGACAACATTCCTTAACCTACTGCAGAGCGAACCCGATATTGCGAAGATCCCAATCATGATTGACAGCTCTAAATTTGAGATCATTGAAGCGGGATTAAAGTGCGTACAAGGAAAATGCATCGTGAATTCTATCTCCATGAAAGAGGGAGAAGAAAAATTTATACAACAAGCCATTACCTGCCAGGCATACGGCGCCTCCGTTATTGTGATGGCTTTTGATGAACAAGGACAGGCTGATACAAAAAAAAGGAAAGTAGAAATTTGCCATCGCGCTTATAAGATATTAACTGAACAGGTAGGGTTTGATCCGCAGGATATCATTTTTGATCCAAACATATTTGCCATTGCTACCGGTTTGGAAGAACACAATAACTATGGCGTTGATTTTATAGAAGCGACAAAGGAAATAAAACAACTGATGCCGCTAACGAAAATAAGTGGTGGTGTCAGCAATCTTTCTTTCTCATTTCGTGGTAATGAACCTGTACGTGAAGCAATGCACTCGGTGTTTCTCTATTACACGATCAAGGCTGGCATGGATATGGGCATCGTGAATGCCGGCCAGTTGGTAGTGTATGATGAAATAGAGCCGCAACTGAAACAACTATGCGAAGATGTAATCCTTAACAGGAACAACGATAATAACGAAGCAACAGAAAAACTGATCACATTTGCCGAAACGGTAAAAGCAAAAGACAAAGTAGAAAAGAAAGATGATGCGTGGAGAAGTACGTCTGTAGAAGAGCGATTGAAGCATGCATTGGTAAACGGCATCACAGATTACATCGATGATGATACGGAAGAAGCACGGCAAAAATACCCGAAGCCGCTGGAAGTAATTGAAGGCCCTTTGATGAATGGAATGGGTGTAGTAGGCGATTTGTTTGGCGCAGGAAAAATGTTTTTGCCGCAGGTAGTAAAGTCAGCGAGGGTAATGAAAAAATCTGTTGCCTGGCTCACTCCTTTTATTGAAGAAGAAAAGAAAAATAACCCGCTGGCGCAAAATGGTAACGCTCCAAAGATCTTACTTGCTACAGTGAAAGGCGATGTGCATGATATTGGTAAAAATATTGTCGGTGTTGTTTTAGGCTGTAATGGATATGATATCGTAGACCTCGGTGTAATGGTGCCTACGGATAAGATTCTTGATACTGCAGAAAAAGAAAAAGCGGATATCATTGGACTAAGCGGATTGATTACTCCTTCATTGGATGAAATGGTGCACGTAGCGCATGAGATGAAACGTCGCGGCATGAAACAGCCGTTACTCATCGGTGGAGCGACAACATCAAGGATGCATACGGCCGTGAAAATTGCACCGCAATACGATAATGGTGTAGTGCATGTATTGGACGCAAGCCGCAGTGTAACAGTAGCGGGTTCACTATTAAGTAACGATCAGAAAAGCGGCTTCCTGGCTAATGTTGGTACCGAATACAAAAAGCTCGCTGAAGATTTTGCAAATAAAAGGCCGGTTAAACAATTTTTACCTTTTGCAGAAGCACAAGCAAATCGCGTAAAAATTGATTGGGAAAATTACACGCCTCCAGCGCCTTCATTTACCGGCACTAAAGTTTTCAATGAATATGATCTTGCAGAACTAAGAAGCTTTATAGATTGGAAACCTTTCTTTATTTCATGGGAATTGCATGGAAGCTTCCCGCAAATTCTTACCGATAAAAAAGTAGGTGTAGAAGCAACTAAACTTTACAATGACGCAAATGGGTTGCTCGATCAGATTATAAAGGAGAAATGGTTAACCGCACAAGGTGTAGTTGGCTTTTGGGAAGCGAATTCAATATCAGCGGATACTATTGAAGTGAAACGGGAAACGGGAAATGTGAAACTTGAATCTTTAAGGCAGCAGATAAAAAAAGCAGCGGATCAGCCAAATCTTGCGCTTTCTGATTTTATAGCTCCTAAAGAAATGGGCAAACAAGACTTTCTTGGTTCATTCTCAGTAACGATAAAAGGCATTGAACCGCACATCAAAAAATTTGCGGACGCTCTTGACGATTATAACAAGATAATGTTGCAGGCATTAGCGGATCGTTTAGCGGAGGCTTTTGCAGAATGCCTGCATGAACGAACAAGAAAAGAGTTTTGGGGTTATGCAAAAGACGAGCAGCTAAGCAACGAAGATTTGATTAAAGAATCTTATAGCGGTATTCGTCCGGCACCTGGTTATCCTGCCTGCCCGGATCATACGGAGAAGTACAAACTATTTGATTTATTGGGCGGTGAAGAAGCTACTGGTATTCATTTAACCGAGTCGCTTGCAATGTATCCTGCGGCTTCTGTTTGCGGCTGGTATTTCAGTCATCCGCAAAGCCAATACTTTGGAGTAGGAAAAATACAGGCAGATCAATTGGAAGATTACGCAAAAAGAAAAGGAATGAGCCTGGAAGAAGCAGAAAGATGGTTGCGGCCGTTGCTGGATTAAATACCTTTGCGCCTTTGTTTAATAAGACACCAAAACCGAAAAATGATTCTTAGAAGATGTGGGATACTGGCAGGCATTGTGTCAATGCTATTTATTTTCCCAAAGACAACCGCAGCACAATCACAACCCAACAAAAAGCGCAAAGGGGAAATTTATTTTTCCTGGGGTTATAATACAGAATGGTACACACGAAGTACTGTCAAGATCAACCAGCCCGATTTAAATAATCACTACAGTTTTGAAAAAATAAAAGGCCACGATCATCCGGGTTGGGATGAAGGACTTTTTTCCAAAGCGCTTACTATTCCTCAATACAATTACCGCATCGGTTATTTTCTGAACGATAAAAATGATCTCGGTATTGAAATCAATTTCGATCATACCAAGTTTATCATCGAGGATAACCAGCAGATGCGTATGAAAGGAACATTTCGCGGTCGAACAGTTGACAGCAGCATCGTATTTAGTGAGCCAAATGGTTTTTATTATTTCCTGAATAATGGTGCCAACTTTCTTTTATTCAATATTGTAAAGCGCTGGCATTGGTACAGCGATAAAGCAGGACAAATAAAAATAGATGCTTTAGGAAAAGCTGGTGTCGGTCCTGTAATTCCGCATGTGCAAAACAGTTTGTTTGGAGACAAGAATGAACCCGGTTTTCAAATTGGTGGCTGGAACACGGGCGTTGAAGGCGCAATCAGATCAACGTTCTTTAAACATGCCTATCTCGAATTTGCAGGTAAGTTGGATTATGCACGCTACTCCGGACTAAAAGTTTATAAAGGAACCGCGAAACAGGCGTTTGGTACAGTGGAATTGATATTGAGTTTGGGGGCTACGTTTTAAAAGCAGTATTAATCGGCTATAATAAGCCTAGCTTATTCAAATCTTCTCTCAATTGCTCCGGTGATTGAAAGTGTATTCCCTTAATACCTACGTCTTCCGCTCCTTTTACATTACGCAAGCTATCATCTATAAAAATTGCTTTCGCAGGATCTACGTCATAGCGATTGAGTAAAAGATTATAAAACTCTGGAAAAGGCTTTCGCATTTTTTCATCACCACTTACCACGCGGCCGTCAAACCAGTGCAAAAAATTATAACGTACTAATGCAATATGAAATAAATCGCCTTGCCAATTGGTAAGAGCGTATATCTTATACTTGCCTGAATTTTTCAACTCACGAAAAATTTCTACTGTTTCCTGGATTGGCCCTTTCAGCATTTCAGTCCAGCGACCATAATAGTCTCGTATTGGTTGCTCCCATTCAGGATGTTGTTCTACTAATAACTGGGTAGCATCAACGATGGAGCGACCTGCATCTTGCTCTTCATTCCAGGCATGGGTGCAAATGTTATTGAAGAAATGCTGAAACTTTTCATCGGAATCAAAATAAGTATCATGGTAAACGTAGCGAGGATTCCAATCCAGTAATACTCCTCCGAGATCAAAAATGATTGTATTGATATTGCTTGTGCTCATATGCTGAATAATACTTGCCGTCGGTCTGGCCAATTATTAAAACCACTGAGTAACAAAATACTCATTGGCCTGACCGCTGGTAAAAAATAAAACGCGAATGTATAAAAACTGTTTATCTTTTTTCAAATAACCACCACACCCTCTTCCGTCGCTTGATTTTATAATTACCAGTCACGTATTTCCTGATATGCTCCATCGCCTCATCTATACTATCTGTCACCAATACAAGCGATAAATCTTCGCGATCAATTGTACCGTGAATCGCGAGGTACTCCATATACTCCATCAATTCCTTATGAAATTGTTTCCCGTATAAAACAATCGGAAAGCCGGTTATCGTCTTTGTTTGCACAAGTGTAAGTGTTTCAAAAAACTCATCCATTGTACCAAAGCCGCCGGGCATAATGATGAATGCATAGGAATATTTTATGAGAATCGTTTTACGAACAAAGAAATGCTCGAACGTCATTGATTTGGTGAGATACGGATTTTCTTTTTGCTCAAATGGTAAAATGATATTGCAGCCGATTGACTCGCCTTCGCTTTCAAAAGCACCACGGTTTGCAGCTTCCATGATGCCGGGACCTCCACCTGTCAGTGTTGTAAATCCAATACGTGCTATCCGTTTTCCAAACTCTCTTGCTGCTTCATAATAAGGATGATCTTCTTTGAACCGTGCGGAACCAAAAACAGTAATGCATGGGCCAGCAAAATGAAATGTACGGAACGCTTTTATAAATTGTTTGAAAACGCGCCACGCAAAACTCAATTCATATCCCCTGCTCTTGGGCCCATCAAGATAAACATGTTCTTTGGCAGGAATAATTCGCTCTTCTATTGGTTTGACTTCCGCTTCCATAGTTAGTATGTATATTGCCGTTCAATATAATTAATAAAACAGTAAAGACAATTATAAAAAGTAGTTTACAACTATGCGCATCATTTCTTATAATGTAAATGGAATCCGGGCAGCTATTAATAAAGGTTTGATTGATTGGTTGAAAACAGATCCTGCTGATGTCGTCTGTTTGCAGGAAACAAAAGCGGTGAGAGATAATGTCAACTATTCATTATTTTCTGAATTGGGTTATCATGATTATTGGTTTAGTGCACAGAAAAAAGGATACAGTGGTGTAGCAGTATTTACGAAAATAAAACCTGACAATGTTCAGTTTGGAACCGGTCACCAGGTAAGTGATGAAGAAGGAAGAGTATTACAATTAGACTTTGGTGAAACGCGATTAATCAATGCCTATTTTCCTTCGGGTACTTCAGGTGATTTACGTCAGGCATTTAAATACGAGTGGTTAGATGAATTTTTTAACTACTTAAATAAACTGCGTGAAAAACATCCACAATTAATTTTATGCGGCGATTATAATATCGCACATAAAGAAATTGACATACATGATCCAAAAGGCAACAAAAATTCATCGGGCTTCTTACCAGATGAACGCAAATGGATGGATAAGTTTTTAGAAAGTGGTTGGATTGATACGTTTCGCGAGTTTCATACTGAGCCTCACCGTTATAGCTGGTGGAGCCAGCGTTTTCCAACTGTACGTTTGCAAAATAAAGGTTGGCGCATCGATTATATAAATGTTACAGAACCTTTAAAAAGTAAATTGAAGGATGCGGAAATTTACCCGGATGTGAAGCAATCTGATCATTGTCCGGTATATTTAGATATAGAATTGTAAACTGCCTGCCACCACCAGTCATTTGCATTATAGTTTTACGACTTGTAAGGCAGGGATTCTTCACCTAAACCTGCTTAGATGACCGGATTTATCCTGGCGCTGCTTGTTCCTATTGTATTCTTCATTTTATTGATTAGCATTTTAAATAAGATAAGCTCACAAAACGATCTATTGAATTCACTGAGTAAAAAAGTAAATTATCTCAGCGATCAACTGAATGAACTTTCAAAGACAATTAAAGAAAAACCCTCGAATGTAAGCGAGAAGCCAAAAGAAATAGAAGAAACACCTCTTATTGAAAGGTCAGTTTTCAAACCACTGAAGCCGCGTGAAGAAATAATACCGATTCCGAAACCTAAAATTATTACAGAAGAAAAAAACGTTCAACCAGAAGTCATTGAGGAAGCAGTTGAACAATTATTTCAACAAGAGAAAATATTATCTACGGCTACAGAAGCAAAATCCCATGAAGACAATACCAGTTGGAGTCGTAAATGGATGCAGAATAACCCTGATCTTGAAAAATTCATTGGCGAAAATCTTGCAAATAAAATCGGCATTGCAATACTGGTGTTAGGCATTTCATTCTTTGTAAAATATGCTATTGATAAAGACTGGATCAATGAAACCGGTCGCGTTATTATCGGTCTTGCATGCGGAGGAATATTGATAGGCGTTGCTCACTATTTTAGAAATGCTTATCGATCATTCAGCTCGGTATTGGCTGGCGGCGCTATAGCTGTCTTCTATTTTACGATTGCCTATGCATTTCATCAATATCAGTTAATCGGGCAGCAGGCTGCGTTTTTAATAATGATTGTTATTACTTCATTCGCAGTATTGCTTTCACTATTGTACAATAGAATTGAATTGGCCATAATCGCTGTTGTTGGTGGTTTCATTACACCTTTTCTTGTTAGTACCGGACAAGGTAATTATGTTGCGCTCTTCACCTATTTATGCGTATTGAATGCGGGTATGATGGTATTGGCTTACTTTAAAAAATGGCCAGCTATCAACTCAATCTCTCTCATCTTTACTGTTCTCATTTTTGGAGGTTGGTTAACCGATCAGTTATTGAGCGGTAATGAGCAAACATTTCCTTATCGTAATGCTATGTTGTTTGCCTCTCTTTTCTATGTACTGTTTATGTGCATGAACATCGTGAATAACATCAGGCTGAAAAAAAGTTTCAGGGCATTTGACTTTATCATTGTATTAAGCACCAACTTCCTTTTCTTCACCGCAGGCATGCTCATTTTAAGCCATTGGAATAACGGAGAGTATAAAGGTTTATTTACCGCCTTATTAGGTGTTATCAATCTTGGATTGGCATGGCTATTCTTCCGCAATTCCAAAGCGGACAAAAATTTTATCTATCTATTGATCGGCCTCACACTTACATTTATTTCATTGGCTGCACCGGTTCAGTTAAAAGGAAATCATATCACACTATTCTGGTCGGCTGAAGCGGTGGTATTGTTTTGGCTTTTCCAGCAATCAAGAATCAAGCTGATAAAGATTGCTTCGGTTCTGGTCTCGTTTTTAATGCTGATCAGCCTGTTAATGGATTGGTCGCAGATCTATTTTTCAGGAAAAGATTTATTACCCATTGTTGCTAACAAAGGATTTATTACTTCCCTGGTAAGCGCTGCTGCTTTTTATATCTATTTTCTTTTAATGAGAAAAGAAGCAGATTCCTATTATCTCGCTGCCGTCACAAATAAATCTGTGCGAACGACTTTATTAATTGCAAGCCTGGCGCTCGCATATCTTTCAGGTACGTTGGAAGTATGGTACCAGTTTAGTTCACGGATTACGGAAATACCAGTATATGCAATTTACCAGCAGTTGTATTCATTCACTTTCGGAATACTATTGCTGTTTATACTGAGAAAATATAAAAACGCCGATCTCCTTCACTTATTGATTCCATTCTTTTCATTCTGTTTGTTCTTAATTTACCTGAAAGAAGTTTATGCCGTGCTTCAGCATGTGCTTTTGAACGGACAATATAAATCTCATTTCATTGCACATTGGATAAGCGATGTGTTATTGTTTAAACTGCTTTACGATCTGATTGTTTACTTCCGCAAGCAAAGCAAATGGAAATCGTACGAAAAAGCGTTTACATGGTTGTCATCTATTTGTTTGCTTGTACTCTTAAGTGTAGAAGTACACCATTTAGTCCTATTTGTAAATAATCCTTCTGCAGAAAAACAGGTATACCTTCAAAATTTATATTATAGAGCAGGATTGAGCATTCTCTGGGGCGTTTGTTCGTTTACGATGATGTGGCTGGGAATGCAACATAAATTCAGTACGCTGCGGATTATTTCGTTGACTTTATTTACTATTACATTGGTAAAATTGTTTGGGTATGACATCCGCAATATTCCGCCCGGCGGAAAAATAGCTGCGTTTATTTTGCTGGGTGTATTACTATTGGTTATATCATTCATGTACCAGCGATTGAAAAAAATGATCATTGATGATGCGAAAGAAGACAAATAGTATTTTATTATTGATGGTACTAAGCTGCCTGCAAAGTTTTCCGCAGCAGTTTCGCAATACAGCAAGCCTACCAATAGTGAATGTAGATTCTTTCTATGGTATTCCGATTACACCGGAGCTAAGTAGCTATTTGAAACCTGATTTGAGTGATATAAGAATTGTGGATGAAAAGGGTCAATGGATTCCGCATATCATTAACTGGTCGTTAAAAAATGTAACAAATCATAACTTACTCCTTGACTTGCCGGTATTATCAAACAACAAAGGTGACCAGGCTACTACTCTAATTCTCGACAATAGATCTTCACAAGAGATATCTAATTTGTTATTGGTTATTAAAAACTCTGCTGCAAGTCGCAGTGCTGTGGTAAGCGGAAGTGACGATCGGAAAAATTGGTTTACAATAACGGATAGTATTGTATTATCATCAACTGAGACTATTTCAGAAAACAAGATAGCTTTCAGAATTAAGTTGCCAGTTGTGAATTATCAATACTTCAAAATAACCATTTACAACGGCGGTAAAGACCCTTTCAATATCCAGGAAGTAATTAGCAGTGTCCCTGGTGATACGAGAATACGAGAGCTATACCTTTCGAATCCACCCATTCAATTTACGCAGACAGATAGCATCGGTTATTCGCTGATTAAAGCTATAAATGACAGCGCATATCATTTTGATAAATTCAGCGTTGACATTGCCTCTCCGAAGTTTTATAATCGCCGGGTGAAAATGTATATTAAAAACAGCGTTGAGTCTATAAAAAGTTTGTTATCTGCATACCCGGATCGTGAGTATGTGTTTTCTTCAGGATATACAGGAAATTATGAAACATCGCGATTAAAAGATAAGATTATCTACCTGCTGATTGAAAACAATGATAACCCTCCTTTAAAAATAAATTCAATTACTACACGGCAGTTGAGCAAAGAACTTGTCAGCTTTTTGGAAAAAGGACATCAGTATAAATTATTGTTTAACGATTCGGCAGCAGTCGCACCCGAATACGATCTTCAAAAATTTCAGTCGCAAATTCCTGGAGCTTTAATGAAATTGACGCCCGGTAAAATTTCAATAGCAGATAAAGCCACGCAGACAACGCAAGTAAAGGATAGTAAAAAGCAATGGCTTTGGCCTGCACTAATCATCGTCCTTGCATTACTTGGTTACTTTACATGGACATTTAACAAAGATTTGAAAAAAAGAAAAAACGAAGCATAAAAAATGATTGTTTACAACCTTACGATGAAAGTAGATCACAGCATTCATGACGAATGGCTGCAATGGCAAAAGAATGAACACATCCCGGAGATAATGGCAACCGGGCAATTTCTTGAATATAAATTTTACCGGTTACTCGATATTGATGAAGAAGATGGAAACACGTATGTATTGCAGTACATATCAGAAGATATCCGGCATTATGATCACTATGTACAGGAATATGCTGCGCATTTACGTCAAAAAGCATTAACAAAGTGGGGTAATCGTTTCATCACTTTTCGAACTGTGATGAAAGCTGTGCAATAGTTGTGCAAAAGAAAGAACTTGATTTCAGCTATTTTTTTAACGTTTTGCATTTCTCCAAAAGCCTTGACAGGACTGCATTTCAGGTCATATTGTGTGAAACACACGCCAGTCAAGGTTTTCAGCGTGTCACATTTCACAACAATCACTCTTTTTTACCTATAATTTGTTCTAAAAACCTTACGGGTAGCGGGTTTCAGCAAGTTTTATATTTTTATAAATTCCCAATAAAAAATTTTGTTGCAATGCAAAAGCATATAAATTTGCCCCTCTGTAAAACTTTTTAAATTTATATATCATGAACAAAGCAGAATTAATCAACAAAATCGCTGATGATGCAGGCATCACGAAGACACAAGCAAATGCATCATTGGATTCATTTATAGAAGCAGTTACAAAAACATTGAAAGGTGGTGGTAAAGTAACATTAGTTGGATTTGGTACTTTCTCCGTATCAAAAAGACAAGCACGTAACGGACGCAATCCGCAAACAGGTGAAGTAATTAAAATCAAAGCAAGAAAAGTTGCCCGTTTTAAAGCAGGTAAAGAACTTTCTGCTAAAATCTAGTTTCGTATTTCTAAGCATAAATACAACTTTTTGAAAGAGCTCCTGTATATGCCGGGGCTTTTTTAATGATTTATAAAAGGTATTCAGCATCTTTGCATTTACAACTTAAAAACAAAAACATCCATTATGGGAAGAGGTGATAAAAAAACGAAGAAAGGAAAAATATTCAAAGGTTCTTTTGGTAAAAGCCGCCCGGCAAATCCAGTAAAGAAAGCTGCGCCGAAGAAAAAATCTTAAGTTGAATAGTTGACGGGTTGATATGTTATGTTGTTCTTTCATTTCAACCTGTTAACCTATCAACTTGTCAATCGGCCTTAAGGTGCAAGACGCTGCAATAACCAGTTTCCATCATCTTGTAAGGTATATTGTAAACGGTCGTGCATCCGACTTGGCCGTCCCTGCCAAAATTCTATAATGACCGGGCGAACTGTATAACCACCCCAATGCGGTGGTCTTTGTAAACCTGTTCCACTCATTTCCTCGGATAAACGATAGAAGTTTTCTTCCAGCCAGCTACGATCATCCACAGCCTGGCTTTGTGGCGACGCCCACGCACCTATTTGGCTTGCTTTGGGTCTTGAATGATAATATGCATCACTATCAGCAGTAGCCGCTTTTTGCACGATGCCTGTTATTCGCACCTGCCGCTCCAATTCTTTCCAGAAAAAAACAAGACATGCCTTAGGATTTTCTTCAAGCTGCTTGCCTTTAAAACTTTTGTAGTTAGTATAAAATGTAAACCCTTCGTCAGTCAGATCTTTTAATAGCACAATACGAGCAGAGGGAAAACCATCGGAAGAAGCTGTTGCAAGTGTCATCGCATTTACTTCATCGATCTGTGACTGTATAGCTTCCTGCCACCATTTACGGAATTGTACAATCGGATCTTTGTCAGCATCTTTTTCCATCAAGTGCCTGCTCGAATAATCTTTCCGTATATCGGCTATCGTTTTATCCATACTACAAAAATAGGTTACGCAAAATAAAAAAGCCCCTTGTAATTGGGGCTTTGAATATGATTATAATCATTGTTGTTATTAATAACTACCCGGTTGTTTTTTCAGCAAATCCCGCTCTTCAGATACTACATTAAGCATGCTTTCCAGTTCGCCAATTTTTTTCAACTGGCCTTCCAGTTTTTTATTTGCATCGGCAACTACATGTAGATCATTATTTAATTCTTCCAAATAAGAAACACGCTTCTGTAATTGTTGCCGTTGAAAGTTCGCTTCACGCAGCCTGTCGCTCAGCTCTTCTATCTGCTGGGTCATGTGTTGGTTTTCACCATTAAGCGCGTGCAATTTTGTTTTTTGATCTTCGTAGTCGCGGATCATTTTATAATGCGTCTCCTTCAAATCTTCGTATTCAATGTTCATCAACTTGGATTGATTCAGTTGCAACTCCAGCTTCTGAATTTTGCCTTGCAGTGTATTGAATTCGCTGTATGCATTATCCAGTATCGCGTTCATTTCCTTCGTCAACTGCTCCTTCTGGCGAATGTTATTGATTTCTTTTTCCTTGTCGCTCAACACCATTTTCAACTTCGCAACCTGGTTATTCAATTCTTCTTTCTCTTCCAGGATTATTTGCTGCTGTTCCTCCTTTTCTTTTATCACATCTATCTGTTCAAGCAACTTGCTGATCTTATCATTGTGTTCCATCAGGCTGCTCTGAGCTATGCGAAGCTGGCTGATGTAGTCTGGCTTATCGGTAGTGGCAGCTGCTACAGGTGCTGCGGGTGCATGTATGATGATTGGCTCTGGAGCAGGCTGCTTCAATATCGTTTGCAATTCGGCTTCGAGTTGCCTGTTTTCCCTGTGCATTTGCTCTGCTTCACTCCTGTAGTCTCTTGCATTCTCTATCGCCTCTGTCATCTTTTCCTTCATCTCAGTCAATTCTTTATCCCGGTCATCAATATCATTAAAGTATTTCGATTTCCATTCTTCAATGCTTCGTAACATTTTCTCAGACTCCTGCGAAGACATTTTCATTCCCCTGCGACTGCTGATAAAAAAGTGAACAGTTATCCCTACTATAATTGCACAAATGAATAGAACAACCAGCTCAAAAATTGATAAAGTCATGAATCCGGAATGATAAAGTGAAAAGAAAAGGATAGTAATTACTGCATACAAATCTAATGGTAAAAATGCGGTTTAGTTATACACGCACAGCCACAACTTATTAACAACAATTCAATAGTAAAAACCCGATACCACTATGATGCAGGTGGGTTAACTGGTAACGAGTGTGCCGACTTTTTCACCTTCGATTACCCGACGGAGATTGCCTGGCGTGTTCATGTCAAATACGACAATCGGCAAATCATTTTCCATGCAAAGTGTAAAAGCCGTCATGTCCATCACACGTAGATTCTTGGTGAGACATTCCTGGAAAGTGATGGATTGATATTTTGTAGCAGTTTTATCTTTTTCGGGATCGGCCGTATAGATGCCATCGACCCTTGTGCCTTTTAATATTACATCACATTTTATCTCTATCGCCCGCAGAACGCCGGCTGTATCAGTAGTGAAATATGGGTTACCGGTACCTGCTCCGAAAATAACTACTCTTCCTTTTTCTACATGTCGCATAGCTCGACGACGAATATATGGCTCCGCAATCTGTTCCATTTTAATTGCGCTTTGCAAACGTGTGTAAACACCGGCCCTTTCAAGGCCTGCCTGCAATGCCATACCATTTATTACAGTCGCCAGCATGCCCATATAATCACCATGCGCTCTTTCAATCCCAGTCTCCGCCTCGTTCATTCCACGGTAAATATTTCCACCGCCGATAACGATAGCCACTTGCACACCTAGATCTGTTATCGACTTTACTTCTTGTGCATATTGGGAAATGACTACCGGGTCAAGGCCAAAGTTTTTATCCCCCATCAATGATTCACCGGAAAGTTTGAGCAGAACGCGTTTGTATTTCGGAAGCATGAAGTAGTCCTCGGATTTAAGTTTTCAATCCGGCATAAAACCGGAATAGGATTTCTGATGCGCAGCGAAGATAGGGAAGAACTAAGATTTTCAAGACTATAAAGATTATTGAGATCAGGAACAGGTGGCTATCACCAAAAACATCTTAGTATCTTGCAAAAAAGAACTACTCATGCCTACTCAAAATGTCTTCGTCCACCACGTATATTTCTGGTTGGTAAATTCCGGAAATGAACAAGATAAAAAAGATTTACTCGCGGGTTTGCAAAAATTAAGCGCTGTAAAGACGATAAAGTTTCACCATATCGGTGTGCCTGCTGCCACCAACCGCGAAGTAATTGATGCGTCCTACGATGTTTCGTGGTTAATCTTTTTCGATAACAAAGAAGATCAGGATAGCTACCAGGTGGATCCGGACCATCTTCAGTTCGTAGCTGATTGCAAGCATCTTTGGAAAAAAGTTACCGTGTATGATTCGGTGAGTGCATAATTCCAATTCGCTCCAAAGAATAAAATTTAATAAAAAAGCTTCAGGACTTTGGTCTGCATCATTTGGCTAAAGCCGGTTACATACTGTATTTCAAACCCACTCCTTGAAAGGCGTATCAATAAATAAAAAAGCTTCCTGTTTTACGAGGAAGCTTTTCTTTTATCATTGCAAGGTTAATTAATTAACCTAATGCTACTCTTTTAAATTCTGTGACTTTCAAATCACCTGCTTCTTTCAGATAGTCAGCAACTGATTTACCAGCATCTTTTACGAATGCCTGTGCAGTGAGTGTCTGTTCTTTGAAGAATGCACCCATTTTACCGTCAGCAATCTTTGCCAGCATATCATCTGTTTTGCCAGCCATCTTTGGATCCTGTTTCATCAGGTCAACGATGATTGCTTTTTCACGAGCAATAACATCTGCAGAAACGCTTGCAGCATCAACAGCTACCGGGTTTAACGCTGCAATCTGCATTGCTACGTCTTTACCAGCTTCTGCTGATTCTTTATTTAAACCAACCAATACACCGATGCGATATGCCCCATGAATATAAGAAGCAACATAAGGAGCTTCTATTCTTTCAAATTTTGTGATACCTATTTTCTCGCCGATGGTTGCGAGTTTATCATTTACCAAATCAGCAACTGTAGCGCCGCCAATTTTTACTGCATTTAATTCGTCAAGGCTTTTTACATTGTTGCTGATAGCAGCATCTGCAATGCTCTGACCAAATGCTACGAAATCTGCATTCTTACTTACGAAGTCAGTTTCGCAACTTACGCATACAACGATACCAGTCTTGTTATCCGCAGTTGTTTTAGCGATAACAACACCTTCTTTCGCTTCGCGGTCACTTCTTTTTGCAGCTACTTTCTGACCTTGCTTGCGCAGCCAATCAATCGCAGCTTCGAAATCACCATTTGTTTCAGTCAAAGCCTTGCGGCAATCCATCATGCCTGCACCAGTTGCCTGGCGAAGCTTATTTATATCCTGTGCACTTATTGTTACTGTGCTCATAATTTGAAATTTGAAAAGTTTAAAATCAGTAAACCACTTTCCTCAATGCTTTGTAGTCCGCCGGATCCTGTGGATAGCAAATAGCTCGGTTAATAAGTACGGTTCAGGCCGCTTGAGCGTCCCGATCCGGATCTTATCTCCTTCCGCCACCGCCGCCACCTGGACGGAATCCACCGCCGCCGCGTTGACCACCACCACCGCCGCCCCCTGGACGACGACGTTGACCACCAGCATTTCCACCGCCAGCATTGTTGTCGTTGCTGCTACGTCCGCGACCACGGCCACGTCCACCTTCAGCTTCCGCTTCTGCTAATAGCTTAGCTGCTTTTCTTTCTTTTTCGTCATCATTCTGCTCTTCCGTATCATCGTCCTTCGCAGCCTGGCGTTCTGCCAATCCTTCTGCGATTGCCGCTGTCAGATAGTTAGTGATGATAGCGATTGATTTTGTAGCGTCGTCATTCGCTGGGATTGCGAAGTCAACTTTATTAGGATCACCATTCGTATCTACTACACCAAAAGTTGTAATACCCAAACGTTTTGCTTCTGCCAAAGCAATATGTTCATGCCCGATATCAACGATGAATAAAGCAGCAGGTACGCGGCCCAATTGAGCAATACCACCTAAAACTTTTTCCATCTTTTCTTTATCGCGGCTCAGTGTCAAACGTTCTTTTTTAGTGATGCTGTCGAAAGAACCATCGCCCAACATTTTTTCAATGCTCTGCATTTTCTTTACGCTCTTACGAACAGTATTGAAATTGGTAAGCATTCCACCCAACCAACGTTCAGTTACGAAAGGCATGTTTACACGCTTAGCGCACTCATTCACGATATCCTTTGCTTGTTTCTTTGTACCAACAAACAGGATTTTTTTACCGCTGCGTGCAATCTGCTTCATAGCAGATGCAGTTTCCTGCAGGCACTCAACTGTTTTGTTGAGGTCGATGATGTGAATACCTTTTTTCTCTGCGAAAATGTATGGCAGCATTTTCGGGTTCCACTTCTTACGCAGGTGACCGAAGTGTACACCAGCTTCCAAAAGTTGTTGCTGAAGTGAAGTGTTATTTTCCATTACGTTTATTTGAATTGTTATTTTCTAATATAGTCAGGCTGCGAGCCATGAGCTGCGAGCTACAAGACTAAAGGCTCGGAGCTCGTAGCTATTAGCTCGAAGCTTATCTTTTACTAAACTGGTAGCTTCTTCTCGCTTTCTTATGACCAAATTTCTTACGCTCAACAGAACGTGGGTCACGTTTTAGCAAGCCTGCCGCTTTCAATGCAGGGCGAAACTCCGGGTTAATATCAACCAATACACGGGCGATACCGAGCATTGCTGCTTCAGCCTGGCCTTTTACGCCGCCACCGCCTGCATTGATTTTCACATCATATTTTCCGAGTAATTCAACCGTTTTTAACGGGCGTTCCACCTGGTTTTGCAAATACACCAGTGGGAAATATGTTTTATAGTCTTTGTCGTTAACAGTGATTTTGCCATCTCCTTTAGTAACGAATACTCTCGTCACTGCTTCTTTACGACGACCGACTCCAGTTCTTTGCTTTTCCATTTTTATTGCTTTGGGCTGTAGGCGCTAAGCTTACAGCTTATGACTTTTAGAATTTTAAATCTTTGGGTTGCTGTGCGCCGTGCGGATGTGCTGCACCTGCATACACGAATAATTTTTTAACCATCTTTCTGCCAAGGCGATTCTTAGGAAGCATTCCTTTTACAGCTCTTTCGATAAGCACTTCAGGTCTGCGTTTCAGCAGATCTTTCGCAATTTCTTCCTTACGTCCACCAGGATAGCCGCTGTAAGTATCATATACTTTCTCGTCCATCTTGTTACCGGTTAAAACGATTTTTTCGCAATTAGTAACGATAATGTAATCGCCACAGTCAACGTGAGGTGTGTAGTATGCTTTGTTTTTGCCGCGAAGAACCGCTGCAATCTTAGCACACATACGTCCTACGGTTTGATTGGTACCGTCCACAACATACCAGTTACGCTGTACGGTAGCCTCGTTCGCATGTTTTGTTGTAAAATGCTGTTTGCTCATTTAGTGAAATCTTTATATCCGCATCTGCGGAAGGTTTAAAAATTAACAGCCGGACCATCCTCCGTACTGTTTCCCTTAGACAAGTAACCTTGTTTTTGGGGTCGCAAAGATAGATTGAAAGAGAGTTGATTTCCAAAAATATAGAGGATTAATTCTTATCGCACCTTTATAATAAATTGGTTTTCAATAAAAATTTTGATCGTAAAATATTGTCGGCGAGCGAAATTCAATCCTGGCAAGCATTATATGAGTCTATCTCTGCAGAAAACGCAAAATTATTTATCTCCTCCTTCATCTAATTTTGTCCCTCAATGCCATCCACTACACATATATTAATAATAGACGATGAAGAGCAGTTGCGGAAACTGATGGGCCGAATCATCTCATTGGAAGGCTTCAACGTGACAGAGGCCGGAGATTTAAAAACTGCAAGAAAGCTATTGTTAAAAGAACAGTTTGATGTTGTTCTCTGCGATGTAAAACTGCCGGATGGAAACGGCATTGATTTTATCAAAGAAATAAAACCACAACACCTTCTTTCTGAATTTATATTGCTCACTGCTTACGGAAACATTCCGGATGGCGTGCAGGCAATGAAGAATGGAGCGTTTGATTATATCACCAAAGGGAATGACAATGATCGCGTAGTGCCTTTGCTTTACAGGGCAGTAGAAAAAGTACAGCTCGCCCGCAAAGTGGAAACATTGCAGCAGCAGGTTGGAAAGAAATATTCATTTGATACAATCCTCGGTGAATCGGCTGTTATACAACAAGCTATTAATTTGGCTAAAAAAGTCGCGACAACTGACACTACCGTTTTACTACTTGGCGAAACGGGAACCGGGAAGGAAGTATTTGCGCAAGCGATACATACAAACAGTAACCGTCAATCAAAACCTTTCGTTGCGGTCAATGCCAGTGCCTTTTCAAAAGAACTATTGGAAAGCGAACTATTCGGACATAAGGCAGGAGCTTTTACCAACGCGGTTAAAGACAAAAAAGGATTGTTTGAAGAAGCGGACGGTGGCACTTTATTCCTCGATGAGATTGGAGAAATGGCGCCTGAACTGCAAGCGAAATTATTGCGTGTATTGGAATCAGGTGAGTTTATAAAAGTAGGCGATACAAAAACGATAAAAGTAAACGTTCGCATCATCGCGGCGACTAACCGTGATTTGCAAAAAGAAATCGAAGCAGGTCATTTCCGCTCTGATTTATATTTCCGCTTGTCTGTTTTTCAAATAACATTGCCTTTCTTACGAGAACGAACAAACGATATTCACTTACTGGCAAATCACTTTGCCGCTGTGTTCGCTTCGAAAACGAACAAGACAACTCCTGGTCTGACGAAAGAATATATTGAAGCGCTGAAACACTACAACTGGCCCGGCAATATTCGCGAACTCAAAAATGTAATTGAACGATCTGTTATTTTAAGTGATGGCGAAAATCTAAACATAGAAAATCTTCCATTGGAACTTCGGGTGCATAACAATGATTCTTATTCAACATTTGATTTAAGTGGAGTCGAGAAGGCGCATATCCGAAAAGTGCTTGTTCATACAAAAGGTAATAAAACCGAAGCCGCTAAATTGTTGAATATAGGTTTGACAACTCTGTATAGGAAGATTGAAGAGTATAAAACTTTCCAGCACATTGGGATCCTAAGCTTAGAATTCCACGTGGACAAGTTGTCGCGG
>JADMIO011638338.1_pt1 | contig 67951 bp, 62 predicted proteins | sample 8958161 | NCBI WGS metagenome assembly JADMIO01 (sample SAMN16585339, study PRJNA669376) | soil metagenome | isolation source: Crop rotation soil | place: USA: Cullars Rotation, Alabama | collected 2011 | reverse complement strand
AGGGCTTCTCGTGTTACTCGGCGCGGACCTTCGGTCCCGCCTGCGAAGGGCTTCTCGTGTTACTCGGCGCGGACCTTCGGTCCCGCCTGCGTTTAGGGATCGCCAGCGATGGAACCTTCGGGCGCTGTGCTCGGCGCTTCGTTCTCGCTCGCCGCATCGAAGACCTCACCCGCATCGATGCTCCCGCCGGTGCACGACCTTCCTCGATCGTCGTTGCTTCGTTCCGCGGCGGTGACGCGCACCCAGAATTCTGTGCAGGTATCGTTCTTGATCCAGACGAGCTCGTCGTCCTCGCATCGAATGAGACAGGAGTTGCCCGCGCACGTCGCGACGCGCTCGCCGTCGGGACCAAACGCCACAAAGATCTCGATGATCGCCGGCGTGAAGCCGAGGTGATGCACGAGCTGGTACTGCTTGCCGCCGGGGAAAGGAAGCAGCTCGGATTTCCACGGCGAGGATTCGTACACGCCGTTCGCCGCCGTGCCACCCACGTATCGCTCGGGCGCGTTGTTGTCGTCCGAAGTGTCGCAGGCAGCGCCGCACCCTACGAGAGCCCCTGAGCCGAACAAGGCGAGACCCAGAAGAACGCGCGAGGCGCCGTCCGTTCGCGCGCCGGGTCGCCTATCGAAGAAGCTTGGCCGCGTCTTTCGCATGGTACGTGACGATGAAGTCCGCCCCGGCGCGGCGGATCGAGGTGAGCACTTCGAGGGTTGCTCTTGCTTCGTCAATCATCCCAGCTTGGGAGGCCGCCTTGATCATCGAATATTCGCCGCTCACGTTGTAAGCGCCGAGGGGCAAGAAGCTCGAGCTGCGAAGCTTGGATACGACGTCGAGGTAGGCGAGCGCGGGCTTGACCATCAAGAAGTCCGCCCCCTCTTCCTCGTCGAGCGCCGCCTCGCGGAGCGCTTCGCGAGCGTTGGCCGGGTCCATCTGGTAGCTGGCGCGGTCGCCGAACTTCGGTGCGCAATCGGCAGCATCCCGAAACGGGCCGTAGAAGCACGACGCGTATTTGACGGCGTACGACAGGATGGCCGTTTCGACCAACGCTTGCTCGTCGAGAGCAGCTCGCACGCGCGCAACACGGCCATCCATCATGTCGCTCGGCGCGACGATGTCCGCCCCCGCCTTGGCGTAGACGACGGCCGCCCGTGCGAGTACTTCGAGCGTCGCGTCGTTGTCGACGTCGGTGATCCCTCGCTTGTTCTTTCGCAAGATGCCGCAGTGCCCGTGGTCGGTGTACTCGTCGACGCACACGTCCGCGACGACCACGAGATCGGGCACGGCGTCCTTCATGGCGGCGATGGCCCTCGGCACCGGTCCATCGGGATCCCAGGCCGAGCTCCCCTCGGCGTCCTTCGTCTTCGGTAGTCCGAAAAGGATCACTCCGCCAAGGCCTAGAGCTGCGGCATCGCGTGCCTCGGCCGCGGCCGCGCTGACGGGAAGCTGCGAGATGCCAGGCATGGTGGGAATCGGGCGGGCTTCCGAGAGCACGGCCGAGAAGAAAAGCGGATACACGAGATCTCCCGGATCGAGCGCCGTTTCGCGCGCGAGGGCTCGGATCGCGTGCGATTGGCGAAGGCGTCGCGGGCGGACGACCGGAAAGGGCATCGGTGAAGAGATAGCACGGCGCGCACCCGCCGCGAGAGCCCCGGGCCGGGCGTGGCACGCGGCGCGGGCCCCGAGCCCGCCTGCGGCGTAAGCGAGACCAGGGCCGACGCGGGCGCATGGAGTAAGATGCGAGACGCCGTGGCGAAGGTGTATTTGATTGGCGCGGGGCCGGGGGATCCCGGTCTCATCACTCTCCGAGGCGCGCGCGCGCTGGCGCTCGCCGACGTCGTGCTTTACGACGCGCTCGCCCATCCGGCCCTCCTGCGGCACGCTCGCCCCGGTGCCGAGCTGCGCAACGTGGGCAAGCGGTATGGCGAGGATAGTTTTTCGCAGGAGGCCATCAACGCCGAGCTCGTGCGGCTCGCTGGCGAGGGCCGCGTGGTCGCGCGCCTCAAAGGGGGCGATCCCTTGCTCTTCGCCCGCGGCGCGGAAGAGGCGGTTGCCCTCGCCCGCGCGAACGTCCCCTTCGAGATTATTCCCGGCGTTCCGTCCCCGAGCGGGGCGGCGGCGTACGCCGGCGTTTCGCTCACCCACCGCGATCTGTCGTCGAGCGTCGCGTTCATCACCGGGACCGAGAGCCCCGGCAAAGAGCGCACCGCACACGATTGGTCGAAGCTCGCCACCGCAACCCAGACGCTGTGCGTGATCATGGGCATGAAGCGCCTGGCCGAGATCACCGCCGCCCTGGTCGCTCACGGTCGGGACCCGAGGACGCCGGCCGTCGTGGTCCAGTGGGGAACTTGGCCGAGGCAGCGCGTGCTCGAAGGGACGGTCGCCGACGTCGCCGCGCGCGCAGCGGCGGAGAACATCGCCAATCCAGCGGTGGTCATCATCGGCGAAGTGGCAAAACTGCGCGACGAAATGAGATGGTTCGACGTGCTCCCTCTCTTCGGAAAGCGGATCGTCGTTACCCGCGCCGAGCACCAGGCGGACGAAACCGCCGACGCGCTCCGCGATCGCGGCGCTCTGCCCCTCGTCGTCCCGGCGATCACGATCGGCCCGCCGCCCGACCCCGCGGCCGTCGAACGAGCGCTCGCGTCGCTCGACATCTACGACCTCGTCGCCTTCACCAGCGCAAACGGTGTCGATCGAACGATGGACGCGCTGGCGAGCACCGGAAAGGACGCCCGCGCGTTCGGCCGCGCGCTGGTCGCGGCGATCGGCACGGGCACCGACGCGGCGCTCGCGCGACGGGGTCTCGTCGCGGACGTCGTCGCGAAGGAATTCCGTGGCGAGGGGCTCGCCGCGTCGATCCTGGAGGCGTTGCGTCGAGGGCCGGTGGGATCGAATCCCAAGCGGGTGCTCGTCTTGCGTGCTCTCGTCGCGCGCGATGCCCTGCCCGACGCTTTGCGAGCGGCGGGTGTCCACGTCGATGTGACCGCGGTCTACGAGACGCGCCCCGCGTCGCCGGGCTCGATCGAAAAACTTGCAGCCGAGCTCGAGGAGGGCTCGATCGACGTGGTGACCTTCACGTCGAGCTCGACGGTGACCGAGCTGTGCCGCGCGCTCGGCTCGCGCGCCGCGGCGCTCCTCGGCAGAGCAACGGTGGCGGTCATCGGCCCGGTCACGGCCGAGACGGCAGAGGGCCAGGGGCTCCGGGTCGACGTCTCGGCCGAGCCTTACACCGTCGCGGGCCTGCTGGACTCCTTGGAGCGCCATTTCGCCGCGATACAGCGACGCCCGTGAGCTCTCGCCCGGTCATCACCCTTCTCACGGACTTCGGGTCGAAGGATCCTTACGTCGGCATGATGAAGGGAGCCATCGCCGGCATCTGCCCCGAGGCCAACGTGATTGATCTGACCCACGAGGTGCCCCCCCAAGATGTGCGTCTCGGAGCGTTCTTTCTCGAACGCGCGCATCGGTTCTTTCCTCCCGGTACCGTGCACGTGGCTGTCGTCGATCCCGGCGTCGGTACGCGGCGCGGGCGCATCGTGCTCGAGGCGAGCGATCAATTTTTCGTGGGCCCGGACAACGGGCTCTTGAGTTTGGCGGCAACGTCGCATCGGGCATTTCTTCTTACGCGCGCGAGGTACTTTCTGCCGAGCGTCTCGCATACGTTCCATGGACGCGACGTCTTCGCGCCCGTCGCGGCGCACGTCGCCCGAGGCGTGCCGCTCGAGCGCCTCGGTCCACCCAAGCCGCGTATCGTCGATCTTCCGTGGCCGAAACCCCGCAAAGAGGGGCGAGCAATCGCCGCCGTGGTCGTCTCGGTGGATCGGTTCGGCAACCTCGTTACGAACCTCGAGCCCCGGCATTGGGAATCGCTCAGACGACCGCGCCTCTCCATCGGGCGCTTCAGCGCGTCGAGGCTGTCGACGAGCTACGAGGGCGTGCCGAGCGGAGAGCTCGCAATCGTGTTCGGCGGCTATGGCCTGCTCGAGATCGCCGCCCGTGGCGCTTCGGCCGCAGTCGCTCTCGGAGTTGGCGTGGGTGCGAGCGTTCGGCTCGCCGGTGCTTGAGCGTTGTCCACAACGCTCTCCACAGGAATGTCCACAGAGCTGCCCACAGCTATTCCACACAAGATGATTGAAAATGGCGAGAATCTGGCGTCTTTTGCGCTTGATTCGAAAGAGCTACGGAGATAGCTCTACCGCCTCATGAACGACGCATTCGGGAGCGGGGATTCGAATCCGTTGGTTCAGTACGGCAGAATGGACGATTGGTCTCAACTGTCGCTGGACATTCGCCGCATACGAAATTACCTGCGCGCGGGCCTCGCGCCGAAAGAGGCGATGGCTGCCTTTCGCGGTGAGCTCTGCGCCGTCGCGCTGAAGACGCGAGCCGCGTAGCTTCGCGTTTCGGCGGGCGAGAGCCCGCGAACGGGGTTCGCGCCTCTCGCGTCAGTCGAACACGGCCTTGACGAGGCAGAACTTGTTGTTCAGCCGCCGGTCGGTCACGGTGTCGAACACTTTCGGGTTGCCGGCTTCATTCCGCAGCGCGCTCGTGCGGCTGTGCTCCGTCACGAACCAGAAGGTCCGAATGCCTTTTTCCTGCTGCGCCTTCATCCAGCTGGTGAAGGTGGCGCCGCTCGACACGAAGGCCGGAACGTGGTTGCCGGTGTAAAAGTTCTCGCCTTTCCAGTTCATTTGGTAGGCGACGATCGGCTCGTTCGAGTTACCCCGCATCTTGTAATACGCCTCGAGCACCTCACGCTGGCCCCAGTGAGGCGCGGCTTTCACCAAGTAGACGTCGAGCCCCCACAGCGCCCAAACGAGCGACGTCACGAACAGCATCACGACGACGTGACGGCGCAGGCGCGCCAGCAAGAGAAATAGCGAGAGCGCCGTCGCCACGATCGCGAAGCCGGCGAGCGTTCCGCTCCAGTCGAGCGAATCGGGCCACTGACGGCGGTAGTTGTAGGTGAAGAGGTGGATGAGACGCGCTTGCCCGGTGATGTCGCTCGCCTCGCCTTTCGCAGCGAGGTCCCGTCCAACGAGCGCGACGACGATGGCCCCGGCGATTCCGACGCCGCCGATCATCCAATCCTCGTGTTTGCGCCGGGCGAGAGCATCGGGCGACTCGCCTTCGTATTCGTCAGCACGGCCGAACTTCCATCCTGACACGATGGCGAGCGCGAGACCGACCAAGATGTAGACGACCGCGACGGCCGGCGAGCCGGGGCGGGCCGCCTGGACCGTCGTGTGCTCCGGCACGTACCCACTGATCCAACCGGGAAACAGGCGCACGAACCCATACACGAGTGACACCGTCCCAAGGCCGAGCCCGACGAAATACAAGAGGAGTTGCGGAGCCGAGAAAAAGGGACGGCCCCTCGGTCCGATCGGAACGTTTCCCGATTTGGCGAGGCACGTCGTGCCCAGCATGCGATCTACGAGGATGCCCGTGAGCATCGCCGCAGGCGGAACGGCAGGAAAGATGTAGTGGTGGAACTTCGTGAGCATCGCCGTGAAGAGGGCGAACGCGAACACGAACCACATCGCCAAGAAGACCGACACGTCGCCCCGGCCACCGTCGGCGTCGTCCCGGCGTCGCGCCCACCACACGAGACCGGCAGGTACAAGGCCAGTCCACGGAAAGAGGGCGTACCCGAGCTGCCAGATGTAGAAGCGGAAGCTTACGTCGTCCCCCTCGTTCGTGTCATGGACGTGCGTCAACGCACGCTTATACATGTCGTGGAAGATCAATCGATCCGTGAATTGCTGCCCGTGTCGCACGAACATCGCGACGTACCAGGGGAGCGCGACGGCGGCGATCAGCAATAGGCCGCTCAAGATCTCGAGACTCGTGAGCTTCTGCCACTTGCGGGTTGCCGCGATGTACGTGAGCGTCACCACGATCGGCAGGCCGAACCCAGCCACTCCTTTGCCCATCGTGGCGATCGCCGCGAAGTACCAAGCGGCGAGAAAATACAGCCGTTGCACCCGCCGTTCGCCCCAATTCAGCGACAAAACGAGGCCGAGCACTCCGGCCCAGGTGAGCCCCTGAAGGGCGGGCTGGAACTGCTGATTGACGGGCCTCTGCGCGGTGCACGCTTCGTTGCCGGGCAGCCCGCAGTTGCCCTTCGATCCCGACCAAAACTCGTCGAAGTGCCATCGAAATGCCGGGATCTTCGGCAGCCATTGAGGCTCGGCGTTGCGCGAACAAAGGTAGAGGATCTGCGGCAAGGCCGACATCAGGATCACCCCGAACACGAGGTGGTAAGCGGTGAAACGGAATTTCTTGCCGAAGATCGATACTTCGAACGCTCGCACCTTCTGCTCGGCGTCGGTATGCATGCCGACCATGAGCAGACCCATCGAGACCGACAGCGTGGCAACGAGCGGCATGTCGGTGATGGTCTGATGCGCAAGGAGGAACCACTGCGGCATCGTCGCGAGGATGAGCGCGCCGAGCATGCCGGCCCGGCGACCGAAGACCTTCGCAACGCCTTTGTAGAGGGCGTAGAGCGCGATCACCGTAAGGACGAAGACCGGCATGCGCACCGCCCACTCGGGCCATGGTGTGCGCCCGACTTCGGCTCCGGAAAGCATCATGCCCGGCCGGTAGTTGACGCCGAAAATTCCCATGGCCAGGGCTTGCATCCAAAAGTCGAGCACCGGCTTCGACCAGAACCAGCCGTCCTGTGCCCACCAGGTCGAAATCCAGTCGTTGCGGGCGAGCATCTCGCGCGCAACCTCGCCATAGTGCGTCTCCCACGGATCGGAGAGCGAGTAGCTCCCTGCCATCGGGAGATACAGAAGCGCGGCGGTGGTCACCACCCAAAAACCATGGCGGCGCAGAAGGGACCGCGGCTGTCCCGTTTCGTCGAGCGCGAAAGGACCGAGGACGACTCCGGTCTCGAAGACCGAGACCACGAGCGCCAGGAAAGAACCCGTCACGAGGACCGCTGCCAGGACGAGTGGAAGCCTGCCGGCCGCGGTGAGCCCGATGAAAACGAGGGTTGCCACGAACGAACTGACAACGCCGACGAGGGGGCGCCCGAGCTCGGCGAGTGTGGTGCGATGCGCGACGCGGTCTTCCGGATCGTCGAACGTTCCCAGAAAGTCGAGCACGCCGAAGGTGGCGACGCACACGGCGAGAATGCCCACCGGAACGCCCCAACGAAACTGCGCCTCGACCGACATGAGAAGGAACGCCACGAAGCCGCCGATGAACGCGGCGACACCGCCCCGCACCGGGCGAAGCTTGTTGCCAACGAGCCCCGATTTGGTTCGCTCGCTCCAAACGAATGCCCATACTCGTCGCGGCACCGAAGCAAGCCCGTTGCTGTCGGCCACCTCGGTTGCCTTTGCCGTCGCCGTCGCGTCCTCCATCAGGGCGGGTGCCGCCCGGTTGACCCCTTCGGTCCGGGAAGCTCGCGCAGTTCCTCTGTCGCCCATGTCCGACGCCGAGCTCGAAATTTCGACCTCCTGGGGGTCCGCCGTCGAGGTCAGGAGCTTATTTCGCTCTAAGTCGCTCATTCGAAATGAGGGGTTCCGGGCCCGCAAGGCTTAGCAACTTTGCCGCGTGAGCACTAGCCACTACGAAACTTTGAGCTCGCGGGCCACTTCGAGCGCCTCATCCAGACGAGCCCGCGTGCGGCGCAAGGAGTCCAGCTGATCTCTGGCCTCGGCCACCACCTCCGGCGGCGCCCTCTCGGCGAATGCCGAGGACCCGAGTCTTTTCTGGAGGTTCGCTATTTCCTTCTCGACCTTCTTGATCTCCCGCTCGATCCTCGCCTCCTCCTTGGCCGGGTCGACGAGCCCGCGCAAACCCACCAGCACGTCGACATCGACCACCACGCTCATCACGCTGCCGGGCGGGCGGCCGCCGCCAGCGGGCTCGATCGAAGGCTCGCCCTGGGTCTTCACGAGCGTGCGGATGGCGACAATCTCGGAGGCGAGCAAAGCGCGGATGGCCGGGTCGGCCGAGCGCAGAACGAGCGGAACTTGCGCCGCCGGGTGCACCTCGTGCTCGCTCCGGATGGTGCGCGCTGCGCCGATCACGGCGGAGACGATGCCGATCTCGCGGTCGGCCTCGGGATCGGGTAGGCCCTCGGATGCCTGCGGGAACGGCGCGAGCGCGATGGATGCGGGGCGCGACGGCGGGCGCGGAACGCGCTGCCAGAGCTCTTCGGTCAGGAATGGTACGAACGGGTGCAGCGCGCGTAGCGAGGTCTCGAGGACGTGGCCGAGTGTCGCCGCGACTTCGTCCACGAGCGGCGACGACTCGTTCTGCAGCACGGGCTTGATGAGCTCGAGGTACCAATCGCAAAGCTCGTTCCAGAAGAAGCGATAGAGGGCCCCCGCCGCGTCGTCGAGGCGGAAGTCGGCGAGCCCGCGCTCCGTCTCCACGAGCGCAGCCGCGAGCCGCGATACAATCCATCGATTCGCACGCCAGGTCGGCCTTTTGGCTCCGGGGGCGGACGCGCCCCGCTCGCCCCGCTCGAGATACGGAAGCGCGAATCGGACCGCGTTCCAGACCTTGTTGCAGAAATGCCGGTAGCCCTCGATGCGTTTGGGAGCGAGTGCGATGCGCTTCGCTTGCGGCGAGTAGCTGGCGAGGGTGAGCCGGAGGGCGTCGGCTCCGAAGGCCGGGAACCCCGCCCCCATCTGAGCAGCCGACGGATACGACTTTTTGAATTTCGCGATCGCCTCCTCGATCGGGGCTCCGGGCAATGTCTTCTGCGCAATCGTCTCGAAAGAGGCGCCGTGGATGAGGTCGAGCGGGTCGATGACGTTTCCCTTGACCTTGCTCATTTTCTCGCCGTTCTCGTCGACGACCATCCCGTGGAGCAACACGCGCCCGAAGGGGACGTCCTTCATGAAGTAGAGTCCCATCATCATCATGCGGGCGATCCAGAAAAACAGGATGTCGTAGCCCGTCTCGAGGTCGCTCGCCGGGTAGAATTTGGCGAGCGCGGGAGTTTTTTCCGGCCACCCGAGCGTGGAGAAAGGCCATAACCCGCTCGAAAACCAGGTGTCGAGCACGTCCGCGTCCTGTTCGAGGTCGGGTCTAGCGCACGTCGCGCAGGCGGCGGGCGCGCTGCGAGCGACGGTCACGTGCCCGTCGGGGCAAAACCACGCCGGTATCTGGTGCCCCCACCAGAGCTGACGCGAAATGCACCAGTCTTGAATGTTCTCGAGGAAGTGGTTGTACGTCTTGACCCATTCCTCGGGGATGATCCGCGTCCGCCCATCGGCGACCGCGGCGAGCGCGGGCTCGGCGAGAGGCTTCATTTTTACGAACCACTGCGTCGAGATCATCGGCTCGACGATGGTCCCCGATCGCTGGCACTTGGGCAGCGTGAGCAGGTGCGGTTTCGACCCGCGGGCGAGCCCCCTCTGTTCGAGCTCGCGCTTCACCCGTTTGCGCGCTTCTTTCCGATCGAGCCCTTGGAACGGCCCCGCGTTTTCATTCATCGTTCCGTCGAGCGCGAAGATCGTCACCTCGGCGAGCCGGTGCCGCTTCCCGGTGGCAAAGTCGTTGGGATCGTGAGCCGGCGTCACCTTGACGGCGCCCGTGCCGAACTTGGGATCGACGAGGACGGCGTCGGTGATGACCGGGATTCTCCGATCGACGAACGGGTGTTCGAGCATCTTGCCGTGCAGGTGCTGGTAGCGGGGATCGTCCGGGTGGACCGCCACCGCCGTATCCCCGAGCATCGTCTCGGGCCGGGTCGTCGCCACCACGATCTCTTGGGCGGACGACTCCGACGCCTTCGGGCCGGCTCCGGGTTCTGCCACGCGGTAGGCGAACTCGAAGAGCTCACCGTTCACCCCCTCTTCATTTTCGACTTCGAGATCGCTGAGAACCGTCCTGCAATCGACGCACCAGTTAATGAGCCGCGTGTCGCGGTAGATCAGCCCGTCCTCGTAGAGACGCACGAAGGCTTCGGTGACGGCGCGCACCATCACCGGGTCCATCGTGAATTTCGACCGGTCCCAATCGGGGGACGCACCGAGCTCCCGCTGCTGGAGTGCGATGCGGCCGCCGCTCTCCGCTTTCCACTGCCACACGCGTTCGACGAATTTCTCGCGTCCGATGTCGTGGCGCGAGAGCCCCTCGCGACGGAGCTGGCGCTCCACGACGACTTGGGTGGAAATGCCTGCGTGGTCGATGCCCGGCGTCCAGAGGGTGTTGTACCCCCGCATCCTTCGCCATCGGACGAGCACGTCTTCGATCGCGGCCGTCAGAGCGTGCCCCATGTGGAGCGCGCCCGTGACGTTGGGCGGCGGCATCGGCAAGACGTAGACGGGTCGTGGATCGCGCGGGTCTTCGCTGGCGCGAAATACCCCGTGCTCGAGCCAGAACGCATACCAGCGAGGCTCGACGAGAGCCGGCTCGTAGGCCTTGGGCATTTCGGGGGTCATGCGGCCCCCAGGTAGCACGTTTTCGCTATTCCGAGGTCAGGCGCTTGATCTCTTCGCGGATCATCGTTTCGGCGAGCACCGGAACCACTTCCCACACGACCTTTTCGACCACCTCGCGCGAAAGGGCGAGCACCGCCGAAACCTGCGCATCGGTAAGCCCCATATGGCCGAGCTTGGCCGCGAGCTGCCCGTTCGCCGCGCTTGCAGCGGCGGCCACCGCGCCCACCGGCGTTGCCGGCGAAACGGGAGCGGCGGCAGGGGGAGCCGCCACTGCGCTAGGCGCCGCCTGGGCGGGCGCCGGCTGCATGGGAGCGCGAGCCGGCGCTGGCGCGCTCTGCGATGGGGCAGGCACCGACGGGGGAAGGCCCCCGTACGAGAGCGTGCCGCGGCCGACTGGCGTTTGCGGCGACGGTGCACCCGCGCCCATGACGGGTGCGGGTGGGCGCGGATTCACGCCGGAGGGCGAGGGCGCCGGGGGCCGCGCGGCGACAGGAGGTGGGGGCGGAGTGCCCGCCAGCGCACCCATCGGTGCCGTTACCGAGGGCCGCGCGGCCAAGGGCGGGCCCACGGCGGGGACACCTGGCTGCGTCGTTGCTCCCGCGGCTGCGGGACGCATCGGCGCGGCGGCTTGGACGGGCTGCGCGTCCGTGATCGGTCGAGCGGCGAGACGCTTCACCTTCTCGATCAACTGCTGCGTGTCGAACGGCTTTTCGATGTAATCGTCGGCGCGCGCGGCCTGACCTTGCTGTCCGTCGTAGGGCTGTTGCTTCGAGGCGAGGATCATCACCGCGATCGTCGGATTCTCGGCTTTGATCTTTGCGCAAAGGCCGTAGCCTCCGCCGCCGTCGAGTGTGAGATCACAGAGCACGACCGAGGGCCGCTCCGCGCGGAGCTTGCCGAGAGCCGCATCGGCGCTCTCGGCCGTTACGATGCGATAGTCTTCGCCCGCAAAAGTCATCTCCAGCACTTTGCGCATCGTCACGCTGTCGTCGATGGCGAGCACGGTCGTAGCCACTGGAAGTTCTCCTCTTCGAGGTCGAGCAGCCGGACCGCGTCGTCCGAGCTGACCGAGCCGGCGCGGTGCAGGCTGCGGCAAACGGGATCATCCGGCGGGCGCGCCGGCCCTGTCAACTAACATAGGCGAAAATGCCCGGCGGCCGGCGAATTTGGGCAGGAACGGCCCTTGGAGGGATGGGCGAGCGGGCCTACCTCCAACTACCACCTGGACGGGGGCATCTTTGCCGGACAAAATTGGTGCGTGACCGACCTGCACCATCGGGCGCGAAGCATTCTGTACTCCGCCATCACCGAGTTCATTTCGACGGGCGAGCCCGTAGGCAGCCGCACGCTCGCCAAAAAGTACGGACTCGATCTCTCCCCCGCGAGCATCCGCAATGTCCTGTCCGACCTCGAGGAGGGGGGCTACCTGAGCCAGCCGCACACCTCGGCCGGGAGGGTACCGACCGACAAAGCTTTTCGCCTCTTCATCGACACGCTCATGCAGGTGCGCGAGCTCGCTCCCGGGGAGCGCGAGCGCATCGACGAGCGCTTTCACGCGCTCGCTCCCGGCGAGGATTTCACCCGCGCGTCGGGCCGCCTCTTGTCGGAGCTGACCGGCACGGCGGTGATCGTGGCTCCCAAGCGCGAGACCCGTGCTCTTACACAGCTGCGTTTCATGCCCACGCGCCCAGGCCAGATGTTGGCGGTCGTCATTCTGGCCGACGGTACGGTGGAAAATCGGTTCATCGCCGTCGAGCGGCCGCTCTCCGAGCCCGAGCTCACGAGGGTGCACAACCTTCTGGCCGACGTCATCGAGGGGCGCACACTTGGCGAGGTGCGCGACCTTTTCGCTCGCCGCCTGCAGGACGATCGGGTGCAAATCGATTCGCTGCGCCGCCGCGCCTTCGAGCTTGGGCAACTCGCGGTAGAGCCGAGCAGCGAGCGCGACGGTTTCGTCATCGAGGGGGAAGCGCTACTGCTCGAACATCCGGAGTTCTCTGACGTGGACAGCATGCGGCAACTGATCCTTGCGCTCGGGGAGCGCGAGACGATCGTGTCTCTGCTCGACCGCACCATCGAAGCGCAGGACGTTCAGATCTTCGTGGGCCGCGAGGTCGGCGATCTCGTGGGAGGGCATTTGAGCGTCGTCGCCGCGCCGTACACCGACCAGGGGCGCGTCGCCGGCACCATCGGTGTCCTCGGACCGACGCGCATGGACTATCCGAAAGTCGTGCCCCTGGTCGAGGCGACTGCGGACGCCATGAGCGCGTCCTTGCGCCGCGGGCGGGAAGGCGGAGAGGGGTAGAGCCTGAAGCAGAGCTCCTTGCGTGATATACAGAGATAGATGCCGAAGGCGCCGCCGGAGCTTCCTGGAGGTCCTACCGCCGAATCGCCCGTCGACCGTGCGCTCGCGCTTTCGCTCGCCAACGAACGAGATACCGGCCTCAGGTGGGCTGCGGCCATCCTCGCGGCCGATCCGACCATGCCCTCGGGCCTGCTCTTGACGGGGCGCCTGCTCGCCGATCTCGGGCGATTGGAAGGGGCGCGCGAGGCGCTCGAAGTATGCGTTTCGCGCGCAATCGACGTCGGGCAGCTGCCGCTTGCCGTCGCTGCTTCTAGCGATCTGCGCACGCTCGGCATCGACGCGAGCAAGCAATTCGATGCCATCGCCGATGCTTTCGCAGTCGGCTCGCCGCGCCTCGGCGAGGGGCGCGGCCAACCACCGAAGCTCCCCAATGCGGATGACTTTCACCCTCTGGCGTCGGTTCTCACGGGTCCGGCCCTGCTCGGCAAGGCGACCGAGATCGTGCACGCCGCCAAACGCGCCCTCGCCCAGGACCTCGAGACGCGTACGGAAGCACCGACGATCGCACCGCAGCCGCTTTTCTCGTCGATTGGACGCGCGGGGCTCCGGGCGATGATCGAAGTGTTCGAGGTTGCGACGGTTCCGCAAGGGACCGTCGTCATCGAGGAAGGGACAGGCGGAGCGGAGGCCTACATCGTCGCGCGCGGCGAGCTCGAGGTGAGTCGCAGCATCGAGGGCGGAGAACGGCTCCTGCTCGCGCGGCTGACGGGCGGCGCTCTCTTCGGCGAGATGGCTCTCCTGTCGCGTGCGCCGCGCGCGGCGAGCGTCATCGCATGTCGCCCGAGCATCCTTCTGGTCGGTCGCAAAGACGCGCTCGACGCGGTCGCCGAGCGCGAGCCCGAGGTCGCCGTCGAGCTCGCGACCCATTGCCGCCGCCGAATGGTGCAAAACCTCGTCCGAACCAGTCCGATCCTTTCAGCCGTGCAACCCGACGAGCGGCCCGCCCTGGTCGAGCGTTTCGAGACGCGCGTCTACGAGAAAGGGGACAAGCTGATCGCGGAGGGGAGCAATCCGACGGGCTTGCACCTCATCGCGTCGGGCGAGGTGGCGGTCGTTCGGGTCGAGGGGGGTGAACCCTTCGTTCTCGCCACGCTCGGTCCGGGCGACATCGTCGGTGAAGTGGCGCTCGTTCTCAGGCGCTCGTCCTCGGCTGACGTCGTCGCCTTGCATCCGACCGTCACCCTGCACCTCGCGACCGAGAAGTTCATGTCGCTCGTTCGCGAGCATCCAACGATCCTGGCCGAACTCTACGAGCTCGCCGTCAAGCGCGACGACGAAACACGAAGCATCGTCGCCCAAGAAGCGGCGAGCGCGGACGATTACGTGCTTGTCTAGCGTGAACGAACCTGCCGCCGCACGGCTCTCGCCACCGCCCGGCGCCCGCACGCCACGTGCCGAGCTTGCTGCGCACGGGCACCGCGCCCTCGTGGTCGCCGATCGAGAGCGGACACAAGCGCATCGCGTTCTCGTCGTGCTCTTGATCATGGGCTTATTCTTTGTCGCACAGCTCGCGGGGGCCGTGTGGGCCGACAGCGACGTCCTGCGGGCCGAGGCGCTCCACCTTCTCACGGACGTAGCCGCGCTGGCGCTTTCGTACTTCGCGATACGGGTCGCGCTCAGCCGCCCCACCGCTCGCTTCACCTACGGGCTGCGCCGCGCCGAACCCATGGCGGCGGTTTTCAATGCCTTGCTCGTTCTCGCGGCCACCGCGTTCGTTGTCGCCCAAGCGATCACCGACTTGTCCCACGGGGCCGGGCCCCGCCCCGACAGGATGCTCTACGTCGCGGCCCTCGGGCTCGTCGTCAGCGGCGTCGCGGCATGGTTGATCCACGGCGCGATCGGTGCTCACGCGGACCATGAGCACATGGGCGAACGGGCGCATGAAAAGGTGCCTGTGCGGTCGCACGGGCATACGGACGAACCACCGTGTGCCGATCTCTCGCACTCACACATCGCGCAACAAATCGGAACCCGCGGGCACGGCCACGCGCTCAACTTGCGAGGCGCTTGGCTCCACCTCCTCGGAGATGCGCTCGGTTCGCTCGCTGCGTTGGTGGCCGCGGTCGCCATTCGGCTCGGTTGTTCGTCGAGAGTGGATGCCATTGCGAGCTTCGTCGTGGCCGCCATTTTGGTCTACGGCGCTGTCCGACTGCTCCGAGACGGCATTCTCATCCTGATCGAAGCAGCTCCCTCCCATCTGTCCGTCGACGACGTGCGAGCAGCCGTCCTCGGTACTCCGGGCGTCGCCGAAGTGCACGATCTCCATGTTTGGACCCTCGGGGCCGGTCACGAGGCGATCACCGCCCACGTCCGCGCCAGCCTACCGGACTCGGCTCTTGCGGCGCGCGTCGAGGATGCCATTCGACACCGCTTTCACGTTGAATACGTCACCATCCAAGTCGACTAGACCGCGGCACCCGCAAAACCCCTTCCGTTCTTCCCGCCTCCCGTTGCTTCCGAGGTTCGCGAGTGATGGTGAGAACACAAGGGGCGAGGGTCCCAAGGGTGTTCCCTCTTGACCAAAGGCCCGCCAAAAGCTACGCCGGCTCGCCATGAAGCACATCTACCTCTGTGCCCTCGGTGTGTGTCTCTTCGTCGGCCTCATCACCCCTTCTGCCTTCGCGCAGCAACTCAAGCTCGCCGTGGTGGACGTGCAGCGAGCGGTGATGGAGACCGAGGACGGATTGCGCGCATCGGCCACCCTCAAGAAATTCTTCGACAAGCGCCAGCAAGAGCTCGATGCGAAGCAGAACGACCTGCAAAAGCAGCGCGAAGAAATCGAAAAGCAGTCGAAGGTGCTCTCGCAGCAGGCGCTGCAAAAGCGCATGGAAGAATGGCAAAAGCAGATGCTCGAGCTGCAGACGGTCTTCGTCGAATACAATAAGGAGCTCCAGAAGAAGCAGGGCGAGCTCACCCAACCCATCTACGGCAAGATCATGGGTCTCTTGCGCCGCGTCGCTACCCAGGATGGCTACGATGCAATCCTGGAGAAGCAAGCCGTTCCCTACATGCGTAACGACCTGGATCTGACCGACAAGATCATCCAGATGTACAACAGCGGTGCGCCTCCGAGCCCGGCTCCGAGCGGAGCGCCGGCTCCGGTCGCGCCGAAGGCTCCTGCCCTCAAGCCCTAGCCGGGTGTTCGCGGGCGAAGTGGCGCGGGCGGAGGGTCTTTGCATCTCCCCGCCGGTCGCTCTCGCCGTGTTGGCCGAGCGGCACGGGGGAGTCGTCGACGTCGAAAGTAGGTCGACCCTCGTCGGGCGGATCGCTTCTCTCGAAGAGGCAGCGGCCGGCGCCCTCTCTCCCTTGACCTCGCGGCGGCATCTCGCGCTCGCACTTCGCGCCGTCCGGTCGCTCGGGGCCGTGCTGCTGGTCGATGGAGAGCTTGCTTCGTTCGTGCCGGAAGGACGGCGCTGGGTGCACGCTCACGCGGCCTGGGCGCTGGCAGGTATTCTCTCCGAGCTCGCTCCTGTACGCTCCGATGGCGCGCTCGGCGATCGCGCCATCGTCGAGCCAGGCGCAGAGCTCGGCGAGGGCGTTTCGATCGGGCCGGGGGCTCTGGTGATGGCGGGCGCGAGGATCGGAGCCGGGTCGATCGTCGAGCCTCACGCCGTCGTTTTCCCGCGCGTTCAAACGGGAGCACGTGTCGTGATAGGAGCTGGCGCGGTCGTCGGGCGCGCCGGATTCGGATGGGCTACCGGTCCGGGTGGCGAGCTCCGGCGGATTCCGCAGCTCGGCGGTGTACGGATCGAGGACGACGTCGAAATTGGGCCGCTCGCCACCGTCGACGCGGGCACCCTCGGTCCCACCGTTCTCGAGCGCGCGGTCAAGCTCGATGCCCACGTGCACGTGGGTCACAACGTCGTCGTCGGACAGGGGACCTTGGTCGCGGCGCAGAGCGGCTTCGCAGGATCGGTTCGGATCGGAAGAGGGGTGCGCGTGGGAGGGCAGGCCGGAATCGCCGATCACGCGCGCGTGGGAGACGGAGCGCAGATCGGCGCGAAGTCCGGCGTGATCGGCGATATTGCCGCGGGAAGCGTGGTAGCAGGTTATCCTGCGGTGACGCGCGTCCGCTGGCTCAGGGGCTTCGCGCGTCTGCTCGGCCCGCTCGGGAGGAGCAAGTAGCCAACATCAAGGAGCACGTGTTGAAAGAACGGATCACGCTCGACATCAACCGAATCCTCCAGGTGCTCCCTCACCGTTTCCCCTTCATCATGGTCGATCGCGTGACGCACGTCGTGCCGAGCCAGAGCATCGACGGACACAAGAGCGTTGCCATCAACGAGCCCTGGTTTCAGGGCCACTTTCCCCGGCGCCCGATCATGCCTGGCGTCCTCATCCTCGAGGCCCTGGCGCAGATCGGCGGGATTTTAGCCTACGTGTCCGACCCCTTCGACGCTGAAACGAGCCTCATGTATTTTCTGGGCATCGACAAAGCCAAGTTCCGGCACCCGGTCGTTCCCGGGGACCGGCTCGACCTTCACGTCGAGGTGGTGCACCATCGCTCGAACGTATGGAAATTTCGCGGCGAGGCCAGCGTCGAGGGCACGCTGTGCGCGCAAGGCGAGCTGCTCGCGTCCATCGTCGACCGCGCTCCATAGGCCACAAAGGGCCTCCCCATTCGGGCACGCGTGTGTCATGCATCCCGGGATGATCGAAGTTCATCCATCGGCGCACGTCAGTCCTCGCGCGAAACTCGGCGACGACGTCGTCGTTGGCCCGCTGTGCATCGTCGGAGACGACGTCGAGCTCGGCGCGCGCACCCGCCTGGTTGCGGCCTCGGTCGTGCTCGGCCCCACGCGAATGGGCGAGGCGAACGTCGTGTTCCCCTACGCGGTCATAGGCGCCGAGCCGCAGGACCGGTCGCACGCGGGTCAGGCGACCTCGCTCGTCATCGGCCACCGAAACATGCTGCGCGAGCACGTCACCATTCACCGGGGGACGATGAAGGACCAGGGCACGACCAAGATCGGTTCGGATGGCCTCTACATGGTCGGCGTCCACGTCGCGCACGACGTCGTCGTCGGCGATTCGGTCACGCTCGCGAACGGGACGCTCCTCGCGGGCCACGTTCGTGTCGGCGATCGTGTGACGACCGGGGGGCGTGCCGCGGTGGCGCCTTTCGTTCGCGTGGGGGAGGGCGCGTTCGTGGCCGCTGGTGCGATGGTCGAGACGGACGTGCCGCCCTTCACCATCGTAGCGGGCGATCGGGCGCGCGTCCGCGCCCTGAACCGGGTCGGCCTGCGCAGGAGCGGAGTGCCGGACGGGTCACGGCGCGCGCTCGCGAAGGCATTCCGCGTGCTCTTCCGCCATTCCGTCGCTCGAAGCGAATCCCTCCGCTCCTTGGCGGACGACGTGGCCCGAGACCCCTACGTGCAAAAGCTCGTCGAGTTCCTGGCCGTCTCGAACGCGCCATCGCCCTGAGCCTCGAGCTTCGCCGAGTGAAGCTCGAACCCGGGCGGGGATTCCCTCGGGGAGTTCAGGACAATTCGCGGCTGGTCAGTGCTTTCCGGCGCCGAACGCCGCGTCGAAGGCCGCATCGAATTCGTCCGAAGAATTGACGGCGCGTTCCATCGGCGCAGGCAGGTGGCCGAGAGCCTGTACGTTGCGAATGCGTTCCGTGACCGATCCTCGCGGGTCGTCGTAATTCGACGACCGGTGCGCGACCTTGCGAAAATAGAAGAGGGCCTCCGAGGCATTGCCCTTGGCTTCGTACGCGTCGCCGAGTTCGTAGTAGAGGCTCACCTCTTGATCCGAAGTCTTCTGCTCTGCGTGAAGCCCCTTGATGAAGGCGTCGATCGCCGCGTTCACGTCCCCTTGCCCTCGGTGGATCATTCCAATCATGTGCTGGCACACGCATTCACGCTTGGGATCGCGCGCCGCCAGCAAGAACTCGTCGATGGCGTCCTTGACGAGGTCCATCTCGCGGTACGCAAGACCGAGGTCGTAGTGCGTGGCGCTGTCGGTCTCCGAGACTTGGGCGCGGACTCCGGCTTTGAACTTGGCAAACACTTCTTCGACGTCGACCTGTTCGGCCGCCTGGCCAAAGTTCGGATGACCAGCCGCCCGATCGAGCGCGTCGAGTGCGTCGAGCGAAGCGGCGATGTCGAATGCGCGGTCGCTCGGCTCGGGCACCGGCTTTTGACTCGAAGGCCGCTCGCGCGTGCCGCTCGACCCCGTCGCTTGGGCTACCGATAGGTTGAGCTCGCGCAATCGCTCCATGAGCAGGTCGTTGTTGGGCGAACGGCGCAGCTGCTCCTCGAGGATGGCTCGCGCATCCTCCAAGAGTCCCCTCGAGACGAAGAATTCGGCTTCCTCGATGGCCTCCTCGATGACCTCACTCGCCGCCGCCCGGTCCGAGGCACGGGGCTCCGCGGGTGCAGGCGGCGCCCAGGAGGGCTTCGGTGCCTCTTCGTCCTCCATCGGGAAGCTCGGCAGAGCCCCGGTTTGCTCGCTTTCGTCGACTCGTTTGTCGGTATCCTCGCCGGCGTCGTAGCCAGGCATGGCTTCCGCGGTGGGGACTTCTTCGAGCTCGTACGAGGGCAGGGGCAGGCCGTCTTCCGGACGTCCCATCGGGTCCGTACCCGGCGCGGTTGGATATGCCTCACGCCGCCCGGTGTGGTTTTCCTCTATTGCGTCGATGGCCGCGTACTGCGTCGTCGGCAGCTCGTAACCGAGATCCGCCAGCATCTGACGCGCCTGCTGGTGCTGAGGCATGAAGCCGATCACCGCCGCGAGCTCCGCTGCCGCGCCCTCCGTGTCGGCGGAGGCGAGCAGGATGGTTCCGATGGTCACCATCTCGTCCGCGGTCCTCGCATAATTGCCCGCTTCGTAAAGTATGTCGCGCAGCTTGCGACGCAGCGAAATCGACTCCGGATGCACCGCGATGCCCTGCTCTAGGCGCTCAATCGCCTTGTCGAGGAGGCCGAGCCGATGAAAGGACTCGGCATCGGAGAAAATGCGCCTCGGGTGCAGCGCGGCTTCGCCCTCGGCCTCGTCGGGATAGAGGTCACCGGCATCGAGCGCGGCCTCGCCCACCTCGACGTCGGGGGCGGAGAACGTGGGCAAGCGCGAGGCGGGTGCCCCGAGCGAGCGCGAACCAGCACGCAGCGACTCGCTTCGTTCGATCTCGAGGTCTTCCGACGAAAGCTCCTCGATCTCTGCATCACTGAGCGAGACCGGCGCAGCTTCGACCGCGGGCATGCTCGATGCCGGACGAGGCGGCGGCGTCGTGGCAAGGCGTTGGACGTCGGGATCGTTCGGCGCGAGCCGGAGGAGCGCGTCGACCGTTTCGCGCCAAACCGCGTAGTTGCCCTGCTCTTTGGCGAGGCGCCCGAGCTCCTTGCGCACTTCAACCGACTTGGCAGGCTGCCCGATGAGCACGAACGCACGCGCGAGAAGGGCGAGCGTCTCGAGGTTCCTCGGGTCGGCTTGAAACGAGATCTGGAGCTTGGCGAGGGCGAGCATGCCGTCTTGGACGCGCCCTCGCGACAGATAGATCTCGGCGGCGCGGCGAGCACAGGTGGGCTCGGCCCGGTGGTGCAAGAGCCGCTCGAAAACCTTCAGCGCGTCGTCGTGTCGATTCAGGCGTATCAGGATCTCGGCGGCGGCGCCGAAATGCCCGATAGCCCCGTCGATGTCGTTGGTGTGCGAATAGGCTTCGGCAAGGCGCAGATGGGGCAGCGGGTTCGTGTTGTCGAGTTCGACGATCTTCTTGAAGACCTCGATGGCGCGGCTTTCCTGGCCTGCTCGCTGCAGCTGTGTCGCGATTTCGTCGTAGGTCGCGAGCGCGTCGGATACGAGCCCGAGCTGCGCGTACAAGTCGGCGAGCTGTGGCGTGATGTGGCCGTAACGATCGGCGAGCTCGGGAACGTGCTTCTGGATGATTTCGCGAATTTGTTTGTAAACAGCGATGGCCTTGAGGGCGAAGCCCTGGGCTGCGTAATATTTTCCGACTCGCTCGTAAGTCGCAATCGCCTCGGCGTGCGCTTCCATCTTCGATTGCAGGTCGCCGATCTTCAGCAACGTCCGAGCATCGTCCGGATCTTGCTGGATGATTTTCTGGTACTCCGCGACCGCCCTATCGTATCTTTTTCTCTGGATATAACCCTGGGCGGCCAGGAGCACCTTCTCGCGGTCAATCGCCACTTCTTATGAGGCTCCCATCCGTCTTCTGTGCGGGCAATTGCGCCGAGCTGCCGCCCTGACAGCCAGACACAATCGACGTAAATCTATGAGATCTTAGCGCGATCGGTCAAGCGAAGCTACTCGGCTAGGTCACCACTTTTTTTGTTCCGCAGGAGCGACGTTTCCGTCTCGGCAACGCCCGGCAGCCCAGGTAGTCCGGACTATCGGCAACCCTCGCCCCGCCTCCAGGCGGACCTTTGGGTGGGGCAAAGCCACCTGAGTCAAGACGCAGCGGGATGATCGCGCTGCCAAAGGACTCTACCACAGGCGCTCGGCGGATTTCCGGAGAGAGCGACCGTGGGTGTAGGTTCAAGTGCGAGACTGAGCTCTTCCCGGACGAGCTCATGAGCAACCGATCCTTCGCAGGGCGGTGGGTTCCCAAGCCCTCTGTGCAGAATGGCGAGGCGGCTCAGGCGAGGTGAGCGCCCGGGTTTCGGCAGTTGACGCGGCACGACCAACGTTTCACCCTCCCCCCGCCCCAAATGACGACGAGCGCGAGCTACCGTGCCCCCTTCGGTCCCGGAGGCTCGGCGGAAATCGACGCCGCGCTCTGCGAGCGCCTGCTTTCCGTGGCCCTGGCCAAGAACGGAGACTACGCGGATCTCTTCTTCGAATACCGCGCAGGTGGAGCGTTCGTCTTCGACGAGGGCATCCTGAAAAGCGCATCTCGAGGCGTGTCGCTCGGGCTCGGGGTGCGGGTTCAGCGGGGCGATGCAACGGGCTATGCCTACGTCGAGGACCTGAGCTGGGAAGCCATGAAGCGCGCGGCCGAGACCGCGTCACAGATCGCGACGGCAGGCGGAAGCTCTGCAAGCGTGAAGCTCCGACACGTCACCGCCCCCCTGCGCTACGAGCTGCCGAATCCCTCGATCGATTCACCCGGCGAGGTGAAAAGGGCGCTTCTCGAGCGGGCTAGCCGGGCGGCGCATGGCTACGACCCATCGATCGTGAAAGCGGAGGCGAGTTTCGCCGAGGAAATTCGCGAGATCCTCCTGGCGACGAGCGACGGAAAGATCCTGCACGATACCCAACCCCTCTTCCGATTCGGCGTGCGCGCGATCGCCGAACGGGGTGGCAAAAGGCAAGAGGGGTCGAGCGGAGGAGGTGGTCGCATGACCCTCGCTTACTTCGACGAGAAGGGACCGGAGTGGCACGGAGCGAGAGCTGCGCGCCAAGCAGTGGCCATGCTCGATGCACGCGAGGCCCCTGCCGGCCAGCTCGAGGTCGTGCTTGCCCCGGGGGACAGCGGCATCCTCCTTCACGAGGCGGTGGGCCATGGGCTCGAGGCGGACTTCAATCGCAAAGGCACGAGCAACTACACGAACAAAATCGGCCAGCCTGTCGCAAGCTCGCTCTGCACCGTCGTCGATGACGCCACGCTCATTCAGTCGCGGGGCACGATCAATGTCGACGACGAGGGCAATGAGCCGACCCGCAGCGTTCTTATCGAGAACGGCATCCTTCGCGGGTACATGCACGACCGCCTGAGCGCCAAACACTTCGGGCAACACTCGACGGGCAATGGGCGGCGCGAAAGCTTTGCCTGTCACCCCATGCCGCGGATGACGAACACCATTCTCCTCGCCGGCCAAGACGACCCGGAAGACATCATCAAGAGCGTGAAATACGGCATTTTCGCCAAGAAGTTCGCCGGCGGGCAGGTCGACATTTCGAACGGCGACTTCGTGTTCTCGCTGACCGAGAGCTACCTCATCGAAGACGGCAAGCTCACCGCTCCCCTCAAGGGCGTCAACCTCATCGGAAACGGTCCTGAAACGCTGCGCGATGTAGTGATGCTGGGACATGACGTGCGGATCTCGGATGGCATCTGGACATGCGGCAAGGACGGGCAGAGCGTTCCTGTCGGCGTCGGATGCCCGACGGTCAAGATTTCCAAGATCACGGTCGGGGGTACCAAGATCGGTTAGCGAGGCATAGTGCCGTCGGGACCATCCTTTATCGCCGTGGTCGGCCACGGCCCGGAGATCGATCGGGAAGGCGGGGCGGCCAACATACTACGAAGCCTCGGGGCGGACGTCCGCACGCTCGATCTGTGGGACGATCCGGCCGAGCTGTTTCACGAAGACGATTCGATCGAGCTTCGGCCGCGCGCGGTCCTCATCGAGGCGGCCGACAGGCCCGATCTCGCTTCGGCGGCGCTACGGTCGATCAAGCGGCAAGTCGGCTTCGAAGGCGTCGGCGCGATCATCGCCTTGAGTACGGCGCAGGTGTCGCGCCTCGATCCATCGGCGGGGTTCGATGATTTCGTGCTGATGCCGTACGTCCCGGCCGAGCTCTATGCGCGCATCCGTGCGCTCGAGTGGCGACGAAGCGAATTTGCCACCGAAGAGCGCCTCAAGGTGGGCGAGATCGTGGTCGACAAAGCCGCTCGGGAGGTCATGGCCAAGGGTCGCCCGATCACGCTGACGGCGAAGGAGTTCGCCCTGCTCGCGTTTCTCTGCGAGCGGCGCGGCAAAGCTTTGTCGCGCGAGCAACTGCTTTCCAAGGTATGGGGGACGCGTTACGAGGGAGGTCCGCGCACCGTCGACATCCACGTGCGCCGGCTCAGGGCCAAGTTGGGTGAGGAATTCCCGCTCGAAACCTTGCGCGGTGCGGGCTACAAGCTGAGGGCGCCCGCCGATGCGGAGGCGGAGGCACCTCGGAAAAAGCGGTGAAGCAAGTCGTCGCGATCTCGGTAGGCTGTCCGTCGGGGATTGGTCCCGAGGTCGCCGTGGCCGCCGCGGCCCGATCGAAGGACGTGTCCTGTGTGCTCGTTGGCGACCGACGGATTGTCGAGCGGGCGGCTGCCGTCGCCGGGGTCGCCAAGCGCCGACTCGTTTGGATCCGTGACCGGTCGTCGATCAAAAGAGATCTCGCAGAAAGAGGAAGCATCGGATGCTGGAGCGGCGCAAGCCCTATCGCCTTGGATGACGCTCCCTTCGGGCGGCCGACGGCGAACGCGGGGCGCGCGCAGCTCGCCTGGATCGATGAGGCGACCGATCTCGTTACCTCGGGAATAGCGTGCGCGCTCGTGACCGGGCCTGTTTCGAAGCACGCCATCGCCGCGTCGGGCGGGCGCGGGCGCACGTTTCGAGGTCACACCGAGCACCTGGCCGCGCGCCTCGGCGCGCCGGAGGTGGTGATGGCGTTCTGGTCCGAGCGCCTCATGATCTCGCTGGTCACGACCCACCTTCCGCTCGCCCGGGTGGCGCGTGCGCTGACCCGCACGAACGTCGCCGCCGCCGTCTTTTTCACGGCGGACCTGGCGCGCCGCTTGGGGTCGAACCGCCCGCGTGTAGCTGTCGCGGCTCTGAACCCCCACGCCGGAGAACAGGGCCTGCTCGGCAACGAGGAGGCTAGGGTGATCGCTCCGGGCATCGCCCTCGGACGACGGCGCCTGTCGCACGCGCGACTCGGTGCCACGGTCGAGGGGCCGGTCGGCGCGGAAACTGCAATCCGCAAAGCACATGCCGGCACGTATGAGGCCGTGGTGGCGATGTACCACGACCAGGCGACCATTCCGATGAAGCTCGTTGGGTTCGGCGATGCGGTCAATGTCACACTCGGGCTTCCCATCGTGCGCACGAGCGTCGATCATGGCACCGGGTACGACATCGCCGGCCAAGGGACGGCTGACGCGCGCGGGATGCGCGCAGCCATCGGGCTCGCCGTGCGACTCGCGCGGTAAGTGTAAAGTGCTGGGCGATGACCGACCCGCTGCTCGAGGCGCTTTGGAAAAAGGTCATCGATGACTGGGACAACGACGCGGCGCACGGGCAATTTCTCCGGCATTGCCAATCGACCGAGCAGCTCGCGGAGGCGGCGCTGCGCTATGCGGGCATGCGTGGCGACCGCGACCGCGGTCCGGCCGCGAAAAAGAGGCTCGATGCGGTCTCCGTGCTGGCTACGTCGTCCCTTTTCGCCGTGCAATCGCAGCGCTCGCCCGGGCTACCGAGATGGTTCGCCGTCACCGCCTTGCTCATTTTCGGCGCATTCGGCGGGTACGTTCTTTTGCGCACACTGCGATAGCGCATCGTTGATCACGCGTACGGACCGGCCGGGCTTCTCGTATCGAACAGGATCGTCACCGGGCCGTCGTTGTCGACGAGTACCCGCATGTCGGCGCCGAACCGTCCCGTCTCGAGCTTGGGGTGACGCTCGCGTGCCAGCGCGATCCAACGGTCGTACAGCGGCTCGGCTTGCTCCGGAGGCATGGCGTCGTCGAAGCCCGGTCTACGTCCCCGTCTCGTGTCGGCGTAGAGCGTGAACTGGCTTACGACGAGCAGAGCCCCGTCGACCTCGGCGAGGGCGCGGTTCATCTTGCCTCGCTCATCCTCGAAGATCCGCAGCCCTACGATGCGGTCGACCAAGTATTCGGCGTCGCTCTCCGTATCACCTTTTCCGATACCCAGGAATGCGACGAGGCCTCGCTCGATACGGCCGACGACCTCGCCCGCCACTTCGACGTGTGCTCCGGCGACGCGCTGCACGACGGCGCGCATCAGAGTCTCATCGCAGCAGCGAGCTTCGCAGTGACGGCGAAGTAGGTCGACCGATCGTAAGGCTCGTTCAGGATGTGGAAGTCCTTGTGGGAGAGCCCGACGCACCCGAAGCAGTAGGAGCAGGCCGACAGGGCGACGCATCGAACGAGGTAGGCACTTTGGGTAGAGCGCTCGGTGCTGATGCAGTGGCTGCATCCGAGGCAACCAGTGCACGCCTGGCAGTGCGAGCAGTCGCTCGAGTCGACGCAGGCCGTGCAGTAGTGACAGCGCGAGAGATTCTTCGAATCCTGGCAGAAGGTGCAAAGAACGCACTTTTCGCAGCCGTGGCACTCGATGCACTGCGCGTTCTGGATAGCCGCGGAAGCCGAACGCATGAGTTCTCGAAAACGCGCTTCGAATTCAGCGGGCGTCATCGCTCGCATCAGTAGCACACGCGTGCGCAGGAAATTGGTCCTTTTCGAGCTGATCATGCCAAGGGTTTCATCCAAGCACGGGAGGTCGGGATGAAGCAGCTGTCGATGATGAGAGCGCCACTCGGTTGTGTTACTCGGCGCGGCCTTTGGCCCGCTTGCGTCTTGGGGATGGTCCTTGTGATCGGACGCCAGGCGGGGGCCGCGACGTCACCGGGTACCGTCCATGCGCGCACGAAGGAAGTGTCGGCGAAGCGGTCGCCCGACGCGGCTCACCATGTGCACCGTAGCGCGGTGCAGACTGAGGCGTCCCACGCAAGTGCGAGCTCGACCTCTCCCCGAGCTCCGCATCACCGCGTCGCGCGCGTCCCTCCGCCCGTCCCTTCGCCCCCGTGTTTGGCCCATCCGGTGGACTTCGAGCGGGGCTTCGGAGGAGAGGTGCAGTCGGTGGTGCTCACGCGCTGCGATGGTCGCCCCGCGCCGCGCGCGATCGAGCAAGTCTCGGTGCTCGTGAGACCGATGACCGCACCGAAGCCACCGCTCGAGGCGACCGCCGTCGGCCGCGGCGCACCCCTTTACAAGGAATGGCTTCCGGGGGTGAAGCTCGTCGACGAGGGGCTCATCCAGCGCCTTCAACGCGTCGTCGATCATTTCAAGGTGAGCAGAGTCACGGTCGTCTCCGGTTACCGGCCGACGAGCCTCGGCAGTTTCCACCAATCCGCCCGAGCGATCGACTTTCATTTGAACGGAGTGAGCAACGAGGCGCTCGTCGCCTTCTGTCGCACGCTGAGGGACACGGGGTGCGGCTATTATCCGAACAGCTCGTTCATCCATATGGACGTGCGCGCGCCCGGTACGGGGCACGTTTACTGGATCGATGCGTCAGGCCCCGGGGAGGCTGCACGCTACGTCGCCACCTGGCCGCCGAAAGACGGCGTCGCCCGCCTGACCGAAATTCCTCGCCCGGATCCGGCCGCGCCGCTCGACGAGCAAACGCATCCTGATTCGCCACAGCCCCCCCTCGACTTCGGCGACTCCAAGGGGAACGCCGAGAGGGCGGCGCCCCTGAACCGAGGAGACGGCAAGGACGACCCGTTCAGGCCGTAGCGCGATCGCTCGCATCGCCCTCGCCTCGCGGTCCGCAGGCGGGGCCGAAGACCCGCGCCGAGTAACACGGTAAAGTCGCCGAATGCACACGGTTCGACGACACAAGACCGAGAAGGTTGGCAGCTTTCGCGTCTTCGACGTCCTACGACATGAGATCGTGGACGGCGAGGGCAAGCCTGTCGGCGATGCGTTCACCTTCGATTGCCCCGACTGGGTCTCGGTAGTGCCCGTGACCGAAGGCGGGGAGTTTGTCCTCGTGCGCCAGTACCGGCACGGTATCGATGGGCCGACACTGGAGATCCCCGGTGGTATCGTCGACGAAGGGCAGGATCCACCGAGCGCCGCGCTACGCGAGCTCCGCGAAGAAACCGGCTATGGGGGGGGAACGCTCGTGTCCCTCGGGTCGACCCGAGCAAATCCGGCTCTCCAGAGCAACTCGTACCACATGTTCTTGGCTCAGGGGGTACGACTGCTTGGACCGACCGAGTTCGACGAGGGTGAGCATTGCGAGCTCGTGCTCTTGTCGAAAGCCGAGCTCCGCGGCTACATCGAGAACGGCGACATTTCGCACGCGCTCGTGCTTCTTGCCTTGGCGCGTGCCTTCGAGGTCCTTCGCGGATCGCCGCAACGGGACATGCTGGCGCTTCTCGCCCGGATGGAGGAGCTCCAAGCCCGCAAGGTGATCGACCTCGCGCGAAGACTGAGCCCGGGGATAACACCTGAGGACATCAAGAATCCCCACGACTTTCCAGCGCTCGCCGACACCGACTGGCATTTCGAGGATGGGCAACTTACCGGCATCCAAAGCGTCGTTGCCGCCGTGCGGGCGCTAGAGCACCGCGCTGGCACGGACGAGTCTTGACGGGCAAGCGCGCTCAGCCGGATGCGAAGGATCCAGCGACGTTTCGCGACTACGCCCGCGATGTGCGGCCGCTCGCGGGTCGCCGGGGCCGTGTCCCACCACCAGCTTCGCGGGATCCCGAGACAGCGGCCGGTAGCCGGCGGGCGGACACTCCGATTTTCGACGTCCGAGACGATGGGCAATCCGTCGAGGGCGCGAGGCGCGGCTTCGAAAACCTGCTCGACGAACTCGCGCGGGGGCGATATCCGATCGCAAGCAGCCTCGATCTTCACCGCCTTTCCTCGGACGAGTCTCGCAAACGGCTGCTTCACTTCTGCAAGGCCGCTCGCGGCCGCGACCGGCGGGCCGTTCTGATCATCCACGGCAAGGGAACACATTCGCCGGGCGGCCGCGGCATCTTACGCGACGACATCGCAGAGTGGTTGTCGTCAGCGCCAATTGCCGAGCACGTGCTCTGCTTCGTAACGGCGAGAGAGCGGCACGGCGGTGCCGGTGCGGTTTACGTGCTCGTTGCTCCTCGGCGCTGAGTTCATCGATCGTTCCTCCGCGGTGCTGAAAGGAAGTGCAGTCCGGATGAGAGAGCTAGACGTCGTCGCAGGCGGGGCCGAAGGCCCGCGCCGAGTAACACAACTCGCGCGTGTCGTGACGAACGGATCGATGCGTGGTACCCCTTGTGACGGGTTCTGGAGGAGATCGGTATGGTCGATAAGGTCGCCAAGATCTGGATGGATGGTGAGCTCGTCAACTGGGACGACGCGAAGGTCCACGTCCTCACGCACACGCTCCACTACGGGCTCGGCGCTTTCGAAGGCATCCGCGCCTACAAGCGAGCCGACGGCGCGACCACGGTGTTCCGGCTGCGCGAGCACATCGAGCGGCTACTCGATACGTGCAAGCTCTGCCATCTGAAGAGCCGCTACACCCATGAAGATCTGAGTCGCGCGTGTGTCGACCTTTTGCGGCAGAACCGACTCGACGAGGCGTACCTCCGTCCAATGATCTACATCGGCGACGGTGCGATGGGAGTTTACGCGCCCGACAACCCCATCCGGGCGTTCATCGTCGCGTACCGCTGGGGCGCCTACCTCGGCGCGGAGGCGCTCTCGTCGGGAATTCGGGTGAAGATCTCCTCGTGGCAAAGGCATCACATCGCCGTGAGTCTCGCCAAGGCAAAGACCATGGGTCAATATACGAACTCGGTGCTCGCGAAAGCCGAGGCCAAGCACGGCGGTTACGACGAAGCCGTGCTGCTCGACACGCAGGGCTACGTGAGCGAAGGGTCGGGCGAAAACATTTTCATCGTCAAGAAGAACCGGCTCGTCACTCCTCCACTCTCGAGCTCGATCCTCGCGGGCGTCACCCGGGACACCGTGCTCACGCTCGCGCGCGAAGAGGGTGTCCCGGTGTTCGAAGAGCGCATCACGCGGGACCAGCTCTATCTCGCCGACGAAGCCTTCTTCACCGGGACGGCCGCCGAGGTGACGCCTATTCGCGAGGTGGACGACCGCGCCGTCGGCGACGGTAAGGTGGGTCCGGTGACCAAGCGCCTGCAGGCGCGCTTCTTCGACGTCGTCAAGGGGTCCGATAGCCACCACCCTGAATGGCACACCCGCGTGTAGCTCTCGCTGCATCGGCCGTCGTCGTCATCGTAGGATGCGCGGGGGCGGAACCCGAGCCCGCGGCCGCCGTGCTCGAAAGGCCTCCGGCAACGGCGGCCGGTTCGTTCGAAGGGACGCGTTGGGGAACATTCCACTCCAAGCGCTTCGAGCTCTCCGTCGAGCTGCCCGATGGTGCAGCGTGGAAGATCGACGACCACCGCTCGGGGTGGCTCCGCGCCACCCACGGCGCAACGCGATCGGCGCTGCTGCTGCGAAGTTGGAGCGAAGACGACAACGTCACGCGAAAGGCATGCTACGCCCGCGCCCGTCAATGGGAGGGGGGTCTTCCCGATCTCGACGCTCAGCCGCTCATCGAGGATCGCGTGGGCAAGTTGCTCGGCGATCGCGATGCACGCATCGCGGTCGGGGTGGTGGTTCGCGGCGGCGCCGAGCCCGTCACAGGGGGGTTCGTGGTCGCGGTCGTGGGGGACCTGCGCCGCTGCGTTCTCCTGGCCTTCCAAACGGAGGCGAGCGGCAGTTCCGCGGAGGACGCCGTGGCCGACCGCCTGGCCCTGGTAAGCGGTCGGCTCCTTCCCGCGATGAAGCTCGATCAGAGCTTGATGCCCTCGCGCGAGCCGGCGATCTTGCCGTCCGCCGGGCCCGGCGGAGCGGGCGGCGCGCGCTGAAGAAGGGCGACCGCGCCAGCGCCTATGCCGAGCGCGAGGAGCAGTGCCTGCGCGGCATACGTTTCCATGGTGGGGTAGATCCCGAGGGCGGGGACGCGCGGTAAAGCAACGGAGTGAAACGGCAGGTGACCGGTCGTTTGGAGCGCGGCGATCCCCTGCCCGGCGAACACGACCGAGAGGGCGTACAAAAGGAACGTCGAAAACGCAAAGAACGAGCGCGGCGGAGCGAACCTTCCCGCCCGGTCGTACGCGAACACGAGCAACGCTAGCAGCGCGCCCCCTACGAGCGCGCCAACTGCCGTGGCCCCTTTGGTGCCCGGCTGAGCCACGAGTGGCTGGTAGAAAAGAATGGTCTCGAAAGCTTCCCTGTAGACGGCCAAAAACGAGATCCCGAAAAGAGAGAGGCCATCCTGCCCAGCCTGGGCCTTCGAGCGAAGATACGTCATCCAGCGGGCGGCCTGGCGCTTGGCGAAGAGCCAATAGCTCACGTAAAAGAGAACGGCCGCTGCGAGAAGCGCGGCGATGCCCTCCAACATTTCTCTGCCGACGCCGGACAACTCGATGAGGCGACGCGCGGCGAACCAAGTGATCACGCCGGCTCCCGCAGCCGAGATCCAGCCGACGTGAACCCACCGCTTTCGTTCGGGCGCTCCCGATCGCCCCACCACCGCGAGCAACGCGGCGATCAGCAACGCGGCCTCCGCCCCCTCGCGCAAGGCCAGGCCTGCGCTCGAGACGAGAGCGCTGGAAAACGAGCGCGGGCCGCGGCGCTCGAGGGCGGGGCCCGCGCGTCCGAGCAAAGCGGCGAGCGCGGCGAGCTTCTTGTTGATCTCGGGCTCGGGCGCTCCCCTCTCGATCTCGGCGCGGACATCCTTGAAGGTCAGCTCGACGTCACGGGTCAGCGAAAGATCGGCTTCGCGCATCGATGCCTCGATGGGCTCGATGTCGTCGAGATACACGTTGAGGAGGCGCGCACGTGCACCTTCGCGATCGCCGCGCACGAGCGCCGAACCGACCTTCTTCAGCGAAGCCCGCGCGAGGATCAGCATCCCCGCGGGCCCTTTGGGCCTCTGCGTCGCCTCCTCGTAGGGGGCAACGGTCCGGAGTTCGTCGAGCGCCCTCTCCACGCTCGCGGGGGCGATGCCTGCTGCCACGAGGTCCTCTCGGAGCTCGTCATCGGTCGCATTCGCAAGCTCGGCAAGACCCAAGACGCGCGCCTCGGGCGGGGCGGGGCTTTCCCCTCTGGCATGATCGAATTCGCTCACGTAAAAGGCGATGTCCCAACGCTCTGCCTCGGAAAGAAAGTCGAACGGCACCATGGCCGTCTTGGGCACGCCGAACCTCGTCGTGGCGAACACGCGTGCGGGCGAAAGCAGTCGCGCCACCTCGGGCGCTTGGAAATTCGCTGGCCTTGGTGCGATCTCCGCTGCACGAGGTGTATCGGCCCGACCATCTTGGCCGTGGCAGGTCGCACAGTGCTCTTCGTAGAGCGCTCGGCCTCGCGAGCGAGAGGGTAATGCTTGGGGAGCCTGAACGATGTCGAAAAAAGCGTCGAGCTCGGTGCGAAGCCCTTTCAAGGCCGCGCGCACTTCTGTTTCCGGGCGGTGCTCACGGACGAGCGTCTCGATGCGAGTGAGGCGTGCCCTGACATCGGGGCCGCCTGGGATCGTTGGCAATTTTGCGGCGATTCTTTCCCCTTCGGCGAGCACTTCGACCTGCTCCAAAAGCTCGCTCGGATTCGTAACTTCGCCGTCGGATACCGCCCCCCCGTAATCCGACGCGACGTAGTCGAGCAGGTGGGCAATCTGCTCTGCGACCACACTGTCCGCTCGGTCGACTGCGCGTCCAGGCCGCGAGGCCGCCATCGTGCCAATCCATGCAGCGAGCGCGACGATGAAGGCCGATTTTCTCACGGGTGCCGCGTAACCTTGGCAAACGGTCCAGCGGAAATCAAAGATCGAGAGAACGCGCACGACCTGGGCCGCCATGCCGCGCGGCCTTCGGCCCGCAGACGGGTCGTGTGACTCGGCGCGGCCTTCGGCCCGCCTGAGGAGAGGGAGAGGGTGCGCTCGGGGCCGGATCCGCCTACAACATCTGGTGCATGCCGAACAGCGAACGACTTGGCCAAACGGCTTCGGGCGGCTCTCGGGTGCACGAGCGTCGGGCGGTCCTCGCCATCAGCGACTCGCCCGTTCTCCGCCAGCTCTTGGCGAACGCGTTCTCGAAGGAGGCGGATCTGACGATCGCGACGGCGGTCGATTGGCGTCACGCCGAGCGACGGCTTCTCGCCGAGCGGGCGGACATCGCGGTTCTGTGCTCCGATCGTCTGCGCCCGGACGACGATGGGGCGGGCGTGCTGCGCGATCGAAAGATCCCGCTCGTTTTCGGGGCGGTCGATGTTCGGGATATGAGCGTGCAGACTTCGCTCGTCACGCTCGTCGCACGTGTGCGCGAGTCGCTGGCGGAACGGCGGTCCGAGCAGCCCGCGTCTCGATCGCTTCCTCGGGCGACGATGGTGCCGTACGCGAGTCGCGACGTTCCTTCTACGCGGAGGCTCGTCGTCGTCGGGGCGTCCGCCGGCGGTACGATGGCGCTCAAGTCGATCCTGCAAGAGCTGCCTCCCCGAGCGCCGCCCATGTTGATCGTGCAGCACATGTCCGACCACTTCACCGGTACGTTTGCGCAAGGTCTGGCGCGCATCTGCGCGATCGACGTCCGCGAGGCGGAGGACGGAGACGCGCTCGTCGAAGGGTGCGCTCTCATCGCCCCGGGCAATCGTCACGTGGCGGTAGAGCGCCGCGACACCAACTACTTTGTCGCATTCGCCGATGGTCCGCCGGTTTCGCGGCACAGGCCGAGTGTCAACGTCTTGTTTCGGTCGGCCGCGCAGGAAGCCGGACCCAATGCCGTCGGCGTGGTTCTGACGGGCATGGGAGACGACGGAGCGGACGGACTTTTCGAAATGAAAGAGCTCGGGGCCTTCACCATTGCACAGAACGAGGCGACCTCCGTCGTCTTCGGGATGCCGAGGGCGGCGATCATTCGAGGCGGCGTGCACAAGATCGTTCCTCTCGGCGAGATGTCGACGGTCATTCTGAAAAGCGCAGGGTATCGCGCGCGTTCATCGCGCTAGTGCGCGCACCCCGTCCGGTGTCATGGCAGGAGCCCCGGAGAGGGGCGAGGGCTCTCTGTCGATGATGACACTCACCGAGAGGCGAACCGCCCAGAAGCTGTCGACGGCGTCGAAAAGGGGGCGATCGATGGGAAGGAGCAAGCTCGCGGCCGGTTGAAGCACACGCGTCATGAGACGCAGACTCGGGCTGACGGCGTATGCAGCGCGCCCGTCGTCCTTCGAAAGCGGCGCCTTGATCAAGTATACCTCCCATGTCTCGAGACCGAGCCCGAACAGCTCGCTCAGGCGGTAGCCGACGTAGAACGTCGTGCGGCTCGTGAGCGCGCCGCTCGAACGGTCCCAGTCGATTCCTTGCCGAAGCTGGAGCATCACTCGGCCGTCGATGTCGCGGACGTCGATGAAAGGACGAAAGATGAAGTCGTCGTTGACGAAATGTACGTAGTCCCACGGCCGAAGGACGCGGATTGTCTGCGCGACTTCGGTACCCGCCGCGCCGTGAGGAACGCCGGGCAGCACGACACCGAGCCCCCCGCCATAGGCGAGACCAGCCTGCGACGCCCAGAGCGCGCGCCCCCACACCTCCGGGTTGCCGGCGACGAGGAGAAAATTCCGATCGGGGGGGCGGCCGAGTGCGAGCTGTTCGCTCACGCCGACATACCAGCGACGGATCGAGATTGCTTGCTCCGCTTCGATCCTTTCGTTCCAGCCGAACGATCGGCCCGGATCGGTGCCGTCGGGACGCACGTTTCCGTGGATGCTCGCGAATGTGCTCTCGAGCGATGTCAGAAGCGCGCGGTGCGTGAGATCGGGAAGGGTGGGGGGCGCTGGTGCATCGGGAAGCGCGTAAGGATCGGTCGGTTCGTCCTGTGCGTCGGCCCTTCGCGACAAGAGGATGAGCGCGGCCAGGATCCATCTCGAGCGACTCATCGCCTCGACAATATGCCGCAGTCGAGCGCGCGGCGGACGACATCGTGCGTTGCGGTGTGCCCGGGCCGACGAGCATTGATTCGCCCGAGAGGTGGCCCGCCATAGAAGGCGAGGTCCCCCACCAGATCGAGCAGCTTGTGGCGCGCGATCTCGTCGTTCGCGAAGCGAGGCGCGAGCGATGGTTCGTCGAAAACGATGACCGCCTTGCGCAGAGCGGTCATGGCGTCATCATCGGCGGCAGCGCGGGCACCAAGGCCGGCGCGCCCCCGTTTTGCCAATTCGCGCGCGAGGCCGGCGAAACCGAACGTTCGCGCCGGAGCGATGTCCGCCCGAAACGAGCTCGGCCCGCCGTCCCACGCGGCACGCTGTGTACCGACGGCCGGGTGGTCGAACGTCGTTTCCACTTCGAGCCTCACGGCATCGCCGGGCTCGAAAGTGTACCGGCTCTCGGCGACGGCGAGCTCTCCGGTTCGCGAGACGACGAGCCCGGGCTCGCCGGGAGGAACATTCAGCCGGGCGAGAGCTTCAGTGAAGCTATACGCCCCGCCGTCCAGAATCGGCAGCTCGGGTCCTTCGACGATGGCGAGGACCCCGCGCCGGATGCCGAGACCTCCGAGGGCGGCCAGCAAATGTTCGACCAGGTCGATCACGAGGCCACGATCATCCGTTATCGTGACCCCGAAGTCCGTCCGCGCGGCGCGTAGCCTCGAGATGGGCGCCTCGTCCGCACCCGTTCGGAACGTGATCGGTCCGTCATGTGCCGCCAGCGTGACGGCTGTCATCGTTGCTGCGTGCAGCGCGAATCCTTCGAGCCGAATGGCGGCCACGAACCGCGTCAGTGTCCGCGGCCGGGGATGTCGATGACGAACGTCACGACTAGGACGAGCGCCAGCATCATGACGAGCCCCACGGCATGGACTTGCGCTTCGACCTTGGGGTCAGGGCGCCGCCGCGTGGTGGCCTCGTAAGCGAGGAACATGAGCCGGCCTCCGTCGAGGGCCGGGATCGGCAAGAGATTGAACGCGCCGAGGACCGCGGAGATCATTCCCAGGATCCAGAAAAACGGCGCCGCACCCTCCCGCGCGAACTTGGCGGTTTCGCGAACGATGCCCACCGGGCCGGTGAGGTCGGGCTTCTCCCTACCCGTCAGCATCCTGCCAAGACCCACCATCGTTCTCGCGACGAGATCGGCCGGCTCCTTGATGGCAAAGGCGACCGCCTCGCCCACTCTGGCCGGACGAGAGTAGTAAACCGACTCGACGCCGATGCGACCCTCGCCATTGGCGACAGCCGCCGGCGTGATGGTGAGGTGGATGACGGCTCCGTCGCGCTCGACGCCCATGTCGACCGGCCTGTTCGGGCTCGCGGCGATGACGTCCTTCATTTGGTCCCACTCGGTAATGGGCTTGCCCGCAACCTCGACCACCTTGTCGCCCGTCTTCATCTGACCAGCCTCGGCGGCGCTGTTCGGTTGCACCGTGACCTTGGTCGTGGGGACGGTGCGGCCGCCGATCATCATGCTCACGAAAAAGAGCACCGAAGCGAACAGATAGTTGGCGAGCGGGCCGGCGACGATGGTCGTGATCCGCCCGATGAGACTCGCGTTCGCGTAGCTACCCTGGTCCTTGGGGTCGATCTCTTCGAGTGGGTTCATCCCGGCGATCTGCACGTAAGCGAGAAGCGGGATGATCGCGATTTGGTAGGTCGTGGGGCTGCCCTTGGGCGTGTGACGGAAAAGGGCGGGACCAAAGCCGATCGAAAAACGGGTGACCCGCATCCCGAACGCGCGCGCGGCAAGGTAGTGCCCGAGCTCGTGTACGACCATGAGAAGGGCGAGACCAAGGATGCCGACGAGGATCGTCATTACGAGATCATTCTAACCGCCTCTGCCTCGAGGTGCCACGACCGAAGGCTCTCGACCGCCGCGGCTCGTTACTCGGCCCGGGCTTCGGTCCGCCTACGACGGGACTTGTTATCGGCGCTGCTTCGGCACGCCCAACGTGGCGTGCTCAGGGATAGAAGGAAACGCCCAGGCTCGCGTAGGGCCAGCCGATGCGCAGGGTGAGCGCCGCCCCCTCGGAGAAGTGGTAGCGCCCGCCGACGAAGAACACGGGCTCGAGCGTGACCTGGTTCGCTGCCACGGCGCACGGCACCGCCCGACCGTTGATGTCGAGACAACCGGCGTAGGTGCCGTAGTTGCGGTAGTCGAGGGCGAGGCCCGGTTCTCCGAACACGCTGAAGTGCGTCGAGAGAAAGAAGTTCCACTGCATGACCGCCGGGATCCAGTACGAATCGAGGTTGTTGCAGACGCCGAAGAAGAAGCCCTGGGCAAAGCAGCCGTTGTAGTGGAGCCAGTCGAGCCCGAATCCGATGCCCACGCTGTTGTTGATCGTCGGCACGAAACCGTTTTTCACGACGGGGATTGTGAAACGCCCCCCGATTCCGAAGCCAGACGATCCCGCGGTCGGCAAGAAAAACGCGAAATCGAGATGGGGCTCGATCTCGACGGAGTAGTTCGGGTGATCGCCGGGATGTCGGATGATCGGTTCCTCGGCTCGCGCGCGACCTGGATGGAGAAGGCACGTCAAAAGGAGCACGCACCCGACAGAAAAGCGCAAAACCGACTTCGAGGTCTCGACCAACATCGTTGTCTCCTGGTTTCCGTCCGGGGAACGGCTGGTGCTCGTGCTTTAGGTAATCACCCCCATACCATGGCAGAGATAGCGATCTTGCCAGGGTACTTCGTCTCTTGACAAGTTCGAGCGAGATCCGAGAAAGGCTTCGCTTGCCCCTGCCCGGCCGCGGCTGCTAGGTTTCCCATCCCGCTAAAGAGCCGGGCAAAAACCAGGGGAGTCGGTCGGACATGGGCGTTCTCGGCACCAACAACTCGAACCACCCGGACAAAAGCCGCGGGCTTTCTGCTGCCGCAGGCAACGGATCCAATCCCCCCCCACCCGGCTCCGGCGGAAGCGGAGCCCCTTCGGGAGGCCCATCGAGCGGCGGCGCGGGGAAACCGAACGGACCAGCCGGGCCCGCCGGACCAGGGCTCCAGATCGCAGGGGGCGCGGCCATCATGGCGCCAGTCAGCGCCTTTCCGGGCGGAATTCCCACGAACGCACTTGTGGTGCTTCCCCTGTCCGCGCCGACCGACGAGCTCAAGGCCCAGCTCGATAAGGGACCGGTCGCGCTGACGCCAGAACAGATGTGGAAGCTGCTCGGCTTCAACGGACCAGCCGTGCAAGTGCAGGACGACCAGGGGCGTCCCATCGCGATCGGCCTCGAGGATCTCGTCGCTGGTCTGCAAAAGCATTGGGACGAAGCCCCCGATGATCTCAACCGAGGGCGCATCCTCGCGCAGGAGCTGCTCAAGTACGGCAAAGTGGACAAGGCCGAAGCCGCGCTCTCGCGCATCGTCGCCAAGGGGGGCCAGGGGGACGATTGGCTCGCACTCGGCGTCGCGCAGCTCCAACAAAAGAAGCTCGAGCGGGCGGAGGGCACGCTTCGTGGCGCTCAGAACTTGATGCCCGAAAACCCCTATCCGTCGCTTCACCTCGCCAAGATTGCGCAGGCGCGGGGCGACAAGGACGGGGAGAGGACGATGGCCCAGCGAGCCATCAGCATCGACGCGAACTGCGTGGACGCGTGGATCTACTATTTCCAGCTCGTGCGCGACGCCGAGAACGAGGAAAAGGCCATCGCCGCCGTCGAGGAGCTCGCGAACGCCACGGTGAACCAGAAGAGCGTCGCCCCGTACGTTGCGATCCAGGGCTTTTACGCGAACGACGAGGCCACGCGCGACAAGGCCATCATGTGGGCGAAGAAGGCGGTCGCGCGCAATGGCGACGATCCGCTGGCCATTCTCTGTCTCTCCGCACTCTACGGCGCGCAAGGCAACCTCGACGGGGTCATCTCCGTCCTCCAGCCGCACGAGGGAAAGATGGCGCGCGACGTTCGGCTCGCGAACAACTACTTCGAGGCGCTCTTCCAATCCCGCCAGATCGACAAGGTGACCAAGCTTTTGAACGCGCTGGCAGGGTCACCGAACCGAGAGGTCAAGCAATTCGCCATCGAGCGCTCGCGCATGGTCGCCCAGTTCCTCCAGCAGCAGCAGGCCCAGCTCGCGCAGGCCGCCCAGCGCAAGGCCTAACGCAGGCGGGGCGACCGCGCCGAGTAACACAGCAGGGGGCCCAAGGCTCGCGCCGAGTAACACAACGACCCGTCAAGGAAACGCCGCGCGCGCGTCGCCCGTCGCCCAGCGGTAGACGAACCCGAGCACGCCGAAGGGACCATTCCAGATTCCGAGCGAATCGGGGCTTTGGACAACGAAGGTGATCGTACCTTGGGCATCGAGGTGATCGGTCAACGTGACCAGAGCGGCGGGTCCGACACGGACGACGCTCGCGGATCTTCCGGGCAAGAGCACGACCTCGGTGAGCACGCCAGCTTTGAAGAACTCGTCACTGCCGAAGCTCTTCACGTACCCGAGACGCACACCCGCAATCCACGGAGGCTTCAGTACGCCGCGCAGCGACTCGTCGAAAAGGTAAGCTCCCTCGGGTGTACCGGCGATGTGATACACGGTGAAAACAGGAAAGGCGTAGCCGCCGAGCAAGGGGAACGTTCCGAATAGCTCGGCTTCGACGGAAAGATAACGAGCGAGCGGGCCCGACGGCTTGCTCACGTCCTCGGAGACGTAGTGCTCCTTCGGCGGCAAAAACGAGCGATAGTAGGAATACGTGTACCGAGCGCCGACGCGTAGTTCGAGAAATGGCAGCGTGCCGCGGATGCCCCCGTAACCCGCGCCGAACGAGGTGGTCGAAATGCCGTAGGTCTCCGCCGTGGTGTTGATCCAGTAAGGCTCGCCGTAACCGACGGCGATTTGAGGTTTCAAATAAAGACCGGCCTCCATGCGTGCCGCACCGAAAGGCCGCGCACGGCCTTGGTTCCAGTAGGCGAATCTGCTTTGGCCGAGCTCCGGCTGCTCGGAAGTGGTTTCAGCGGCGGCAGCATGCGTGAGGAACACCGAGCCGCCGAGGAGCGCCTGCGCGACCCGTTTTCGTTGGCGCGTCCTCTGCCGCATGCGCAGAGGGCCGTCTATATCACACCATGTTCGAGGGAACCGGCCCGCTGATGTATTCGAACAGAGACTCGATGGTGACTTCACGTTCCATCGACTCGCGCGCCATGATGTCGCCGCTCGTCACGATGCCCACGAGTTTGCCGCCGGTAACGACCGGAATGTGACGAATTCGACGGCTTGTCACGATGCTCTTGCACTCCAGAAGATCGGTTTCGGGCGTGCAGCACACGACGGGCGTCGTCATCACCTCTCCAACCGTCAGTCGATGCGGATCGCCGGCTTCGGCAACGACGCGCACGAGAATGTCGCGCTCGGTGAACATCCCCACCACCCGCGACCCCTCGACGACGACGAGCGAACCGATCCTTCGCCGGTTCATTTCCCGGGCCGCATCGATGACCGAGCGCTCTCGTTCCACGGTCGCGACCTCATTCCCCTTGTGACTGAGTATGTCTTGCACGGTCGGCATCGTACCCACCTCCCTGCCTACCCAAAGAGTCTACGCCCTGGTCTGCCCCGTCTGCCAGCCTCCGGGCCGCGATTGACGCCGAAAGGCCGACCTTTCGGCCGCAGAGGAAACGGTACCAAATCGGCGTACGACTCCGCGCCGGTCCGCGCGGGATTACTGAAAGAGCTCGGCCGACAGGCCGAATACGTCGTCCTGGGCGAGCTAGCCGTCGACGTTGCGCTCGTAAAGGAGTCGCAGACCTTGAAGCGTGAGCGCATCGTCGACGCGCTCGATTGACGTCGTTTGCGGGGCGATGAGGCTCGCCAGCCCCCCGGTTCCGATCACCGCACAGGGATAGCCGAGCTCGCTCTTGATGCGCGCGACGACGCCGTCGACGAGCCCCGCGTACCCGAAGACGATGCCTGACTGCATCGATTGAACCGGATTTTTGCCAACGACGCGGGGAGGCTTCGCGATCTCGACGCGATGAAGCTTCGCGGCGCGGGCGAACAGGGCGTCCGCGCTGATCTGAATGCCGGGCGCGATCACGCCTCCGAGGTAGTCACCTTTTTCGCTCACGCAATCGAACGTCGTCGCAGTGCCGAAGTCGACCACGATGACGCCCCCCCTGACCTGTTCGTAGGCGGCCACCGCATTGACCACGCGGTCGGCTCCGACGTCCCGCGGGTTTTCGTAGAGAATGGCCATTCCCGAGCGGATCTTCGGTCCGACGACGAGCGGCTCGCGCGCGAACGCCCGGCGAACGACCTCCACCATGACGTCGGTGAGCGAAGGTACGACGCTAGCGATGATGCCCGCCTCGACGTTGGCGTGTTCGACGCCGCGCAGTTCGAGCGTCTGCCTCACGAAAACGGCGTACTCGTCGGCAGTACGTTGTCGCGCGCTCTCGCACCGGAACTGCTGGATGAGTTTGTCGCGCTGGAAGAGCCCGAAGCCGATGTTCGTATTGCCTACGTCGATGGTGAGAAGCATGACTTCGCTCGTGTGTTCCTCGGCGCGGCCCTTGGCGGCGCCGGCGAGGTAGTAGTATCAGTTTTCCGGTACGGGAGGAGCGGCCGACGGCGGCCCGCCGTCACCAGACGAGACCTTGACGTGGCCGATGACGTCGCCCTCGGCGACCGCGTCCCAGTCGCCCGCCGCTTTGCCGACCAGCGCGTATTCACCGTCGAGATGCGGATTGCGGGCGAGCGTCACGAACAGCTGGCTCGAACCCGTATCGCGGCCGGCGAGCGCGACGCCGACGCTGAGCCGTTCGAATGGCAGAGGTGTAGTTTCGCAACGGAGCGGTTCGCGTCCCGGCCCGCCGAATCCGTCGCCGCCGGGATCACCGAACTGAACGACGAACCCAGCGACGACCCTGTGAACCACGATGCCGTCGTAGAACCCCTCGCGCGCGAGGTCGAAGATCCGGGTCACCGCGACGGGCGCGACGCGCGGGTCGAGCGCGATCGAAAGGGTTCCCGAGTCCGTGCCGAGATCGAGCATGACCTCGCTCGTGACGGGACGAGCGAGCTCGCTCGCGACTTTCGACTGCATCGATGCCGCGTTGCAATTCGCCTTCGTGCTCTTCAGGAGCGATAGAGCGCGCGAGGCATGCTCGCGCAGCGTCGGGTTCGCGTGCCCGCAGTAGGCTTCGAGCGTCGGCAGCGCCTTCGCGAGCCCCGCCGCGCCCGCCGCTTCGATCAGCGCTCCAATGGTTTCGATGTCGTCGGGTGCAAAGGCCCGACCCAAGGCCTGCACGAGCTTGTCCCCGACGTCGGCCGCCGCGTCTTTCTCGGCGACGCGGTTCGGGTGCGCGGCCACGAACTCGGCCGCCGTCGCGACGATACCCGCGTCACGGCCGCCGAGGGCGGCAGCGATCACCGCTGGCGCGTCTGGGATTTCAGGATGAGCACCCATGAGCTCGATGGCCGCCTCACGGACGCGTTTGTGGGGCGAAGACGCGAGCGATCGAAACAAGGTCAATCGTCGCCCTCGCACCGGCCGCCGCCCGATGACGTCGAGCTGCGCTCGTTGCCCAACGGCCCCACCTTCTTCGGGATCGCAGCGCAAAAGGAGGGGGTCTTCGGCCAAGCCGTTCACGAGTAAGGAAGCGGCTCGGCAGCGAACGGCCACGGCTCGCCGCGTGAAGGTTACCGGACCCTCGGCCGGCACGGGAAGCGTTGCGAGCTCGTAGAGAAGCTTCTTTACATGCGGAAGGTCGGGCTGGGTGAGCGCCTGGAGGGCGAGGAGAAGAGGTCCGTAGCCCGCCGTTCCGAGGATCGGCGGGAGAGCATCCCTTTGCGGCAAGATGGATACGAGCGCCTCGCCGAGAGCGTGCTGGCCCGCCTCCCCCAGACGGCCGAGCCCTCGCGCAGCCTCGGCGCGTTCGGAGGGAGCGAACGAGTCGGTTTGCGCGAGCACGCGCCCGAGCGGCGGGGCAGCTACTTTTCCCGTACGCGACAGCGCGCGAATCGCGAAAATCCGGGTCGGCCCGGGCTCCGAGAGTCGTGAAGCCGCCACTTCGAACAGGCGATCGGTCGTGGTCGCAAGAGAATGTTCGAGTCTGCCAAACGGATGGAGCGCCTCGCCGAGCGGCGGCCTCGATACGGCGGACGCGGCTTCCGCAAGAAGGGCAAGCTCCGTCGATTCCGCGAGCGCCTTGCGCTTCGAAGCGACGTCCCCGAGCGCGAGCGCAGCGTACGCTCTGCGAGGTGGAGGGCCCGAGAGCCAGGTTTCGAGAAGCTTCTCCGCTTCGTCCGTAGCGCAGCGCCCGAGAGCGCGCGTGACCGCGAATTCGGGGTCGAGCAGGGCGCCCGCCGCCGAAGGAATCGACGCGGCGCGCGTCGCGAGCGCCCGCGTCACTTCTCCTGCCGAACCAGCGTCCGTGCGGCAAGCGTAGCCGAGACCGTATGCAGCCCACGCGACCACCTCTGGGTCCTCGTCGGAGAGCGCAGTGAGGAGCGGAGCCAAGCTCGGAGTTCCGCCAATCCGAGCAAGCGCCCGGGCCGCGCGCCGGCGAACCGCGACGTCGTGGTTGCCGAGGTCTTCTTCGGTGACCTCGCCTGCGGCGCGTCGGTCCTCCGCTTCCGCAAGCCGCAGAAGAGGGGCGGGCACCTGGGGCGGGCGAGCTCCGTTCTCGTCCGGCACACGATTACGAGGCCGCGTGCACCCGACGAGTGCGATCCCGATCGTCCATGCCCGCCTTCCGAACCGCACGGCCATCGAGACCTTACCAGAGTGCATCGACGTCGCGTCGAGTTGCTCTTGGGGACCTATCGCGAAAGCTTTTCGCGCTTCTCGCCTCGGCGCGCGGCCCCTTTCGCGTTTGTGACGGGGCATCGGTTGAAAAACCCAGCGAATGTCGAGCAGGAGGGAGGTGCGGCATCTCCGGTGCATGGGATGCAATGTCCCAAACGACGCAGCAAGAGGACGACGTCGATGACCAGGAACGAACCGGTTTCAGCGTTTTCGGTCAGGTCGCTCTTGGCATCCCGCCGGGAGTCTTCTGACTTTCCGAAAGTCGGGGCGGAGGAGGAGCGCGAGCTCTCCGAGCGGTTTCGTGCCGGAGACCGGCGGGCAGGCGACCGACTGATTCAGGCCTGTCTGCCGTTCGTCATCATGATAGCCCGCGAGTACCGTCGCTGGGGAGTTCCGATGGAGGACGTCATCCAGCAGGGCAATCTCGGGCTCCTGAAGGCTGCGGCACGTTTCGAGCCCGACCGTGGTTGCCGTCTCGTCACGTACGCCGCGTATTGGATTCGCGCCGAGATCCGCGAGCATGTCGTTCGGAGCTACCGCATCGTGCGCCTCGGCACGACGAAAAGCGAACGGCGCGCGCTTCGCACGTACCGTCGGACGCGTGAAACCGATCCTGATCGTCTCGCCCAAATGGCCGGGGTAAGCTGCCAAGCCGCCGAGCAATTGATTCCGTGCCTGTCGGCGCGAGACCTATCGATCGATCAAACGAACGGCTCCGGGGTTTCGCTCCTCGACCGCATGGCGTCTTCCGAGGCCAGTCCAGAAGAACGGGCGATGGCCGAGGAGATGCGCGAGAAGACGCGCGTCGAGGTCGAGGCATTTCTGCGGGAGATCTCCGCGCGTGAGCGGGCAATCTTCCGGGCGCGCCTCCTCGGCGACAAGCCCTTCACCCTCGAGTGCCTGGCCCGTCGTTTCGGGATCAGCAAAGAGCGGGTACGCCAGCTCGAGGAGCGCACGAAGGGTCGTCTCAAGGTCCGGCTTCTTGCCTGCGCTGGGCTGGCCGAGGCATGCTGAAAAGGCTCCCGACCAATTGAAGGGTGTGTCAAACTGAAAGAGGCGAGGTGTCGCCCGCCTTCCGTTTTCGGCCGCCTCTCGCAGGCTTAGATCCATGCGCCGTACCGCTCTTCTGATATTTGCCGGACTCGGCACGGCCCTCGGCTTCGGCTGGGCCGGTCTGCGGGCCCTCGGGCCGGTGAGCACGGGGACTGCTCCCGCGGGCAGCTGCGCGCCAGGTGCGTCGAGCGCGCCGCTCGACGAGGGGCGCGGCGACGCTGGTAAAGGCGAACGGCTCGCGGGCCGCAGCCTTCAGCTGCCGAGCGGAGTGCCGGTGGGCCTCTCGTGCCGCGATGCGCGGCGGGTCGTCGCACAGGCCAGGTTTCATCTTGCCACCGAGCCCGAACCGGTCGACCCCCACGCGCTGGCCGATGCCACTGTCGATTGGCTCGATCCACACGGTCTCTGGTCGGCGTCGCCGGACGCGCCGCTGGCGGGCTTCTTACGGAAGCATGATCGCGAACTCGTGCGCGAGCTCGAAGCCCCCCCCGACGTGGGCACGTGCCGCATTGCTGCCGAAGCCGGGCTCTTGATTGCGAACTGGGTCGCCAACCTTGCGGTGGTATTCGAGGACGCCGAGCGACGCGCAGAGCCGACGAGCGCGATCGAGGCATTCCGGCTTGCGAGTGAGCCCGCTTTCGAAGATCGATCGGTCGCACGTCCGGCCCGGGACCTGGCGCGCGAGCTCGGCCATCGCGTCGGGGTGATTGATCACTCACTCGGCGGCCCACTTTCTCCCTTCGTGCGTGCGGCGCGCGAGCGTTTCGTTCCTATCCTCCCGGCTTCGGCTTGGAGCCGTGCGTTGCTTGCGGCAGCGCTGCGCGCGTATCTGCCGCAGATGGATCCCCACGGCGGATGGGCGCCGCTCGACGAGGAAACGTCCCTCTACGAGGTCGACCTCGAAGCCGTCCCCCCGCCGAGGCTCTGGGATCGAATGGTGCGCACGGCGCTCGGCGTGCGGGTGGAGTCGGGTGCTGCCTCGCCGATCGAGACGCGCGACCTCGTTCTAGGCGTTGCCAACGTGGCGACCGCGGGGTTGTCCGTGGAGCAGGTCGAGCAACTCGCCATCTTCGAGGATTCCGAGCCGAGCGTGCCTCGGGCCGTGGTCGTGCTTCGCGAGGGTGAAGGCACGGCGCGAGCGCTCATCGTGGCCGCTCCCTCGGATCTGGAAAAGGGGGGCGAGGAGGGGGGAGTTCTCCCGACCGAATGGGTCCGCTATGGCGACGGTTACGCACTCGTCGTCGAGGTGGCCGACGTCCCCGACGATCTCGGCGACCTTCTCGCGGTGACGATCGCGCGCGCGAAAACGACACGCATCCCCATCGGGATCGTGCTCGATCTTCGTGGCAACGGCGGCGGTTCGACCGACGGCGCGAATGCGGCGCTCGGGATTTTTCTTCCGGGTGCGCGCCTTTTCCCCATGAAGAGGCGCGACGGGGTGATCGAGACCGAACGCGCGCCCGAACCTCCGGAGACCGACCGATGGCCGGGTCCGGTGACGGCGCTGGTAGACGGCGACACCGCGAGCGCGGCGGAGATGATCGCGGGCGCTCTCGCGAGCTACCGGCGGGGAATGGTCGCGGGGTTCAGGACGTACGGCAAGGGTTGCGCGCAGGAATACCTGGACGACGACGCGAGGAGCGGGGTGCTGCGCCTCACCACGCTGGTGTATGCACTTCCGGACGGGACGCCGGTTCAGAAGGTTGGGCTTTCGCCCGGACTCTTTCTCGGCCGGGCCGGCAGGACAGAACGCGAGTCGACGCTCTCTCATGCCATTCCGTCGTGGCGGGGCCCCGACGTGCGCGATCGCGATCGCGTCGGCGAGGTCGCGTGGCCCGGCCACCACGGCCACGTGGGCCCGTGCCGCGACGAGTTCATCTGCCGCACCCTGCGCACGCTCGGCGCTCCGCGAGCTTCCGTGGCTCGAGGGCGGCACTAGTGCCGATCCCCAGAAGAATTCTCTTCTGGGGATCTCGCGCTTCGCGCGGCGCAGCTTCGCTGCGCGGCACTAGCCACTTACCCTGCGGGGGCTCCGCCCCCGCGCCCACCGGAGCAAGTCCGGAATGGGGCCCCACCCCCGCGGCCCCGTCCGGGGCCGATCATGCGGCGCGTTCTATCCTAAACAAGAAGATTCCGGTGGGCAGGACCGCCGGGTGGGCATCATTGCAGTGTGATCGCGGTTCCGTTCTATGCGAGAAATACCGCCGGGGCAGCATCTTTGGGGAAACCGTCGCGTATCCGGTCGCTCTTCTGCTAGAGAATGCGGATGCGTCGGGCTTTTTTTTGAGTCTTTCTTGGACGGCGCGGCAAGTTGAAGGAGATGAGAATGCACAAGTTGTTTTGGACCTTTGTCGCGATCGCGTTGCCGTTCGCGGCCGCCCACGCCTGTGGTGGTGACGATACGATGCCGACCGGAGCAGCGGGAGCGACAGCCACGGGCACCACCTCGGGAAGGGGTGGATCGACATCGACCTCGACCACCTCGACGACATCCACGACCGGCACCGGCGGCAGCGCCGGGCGCTGACACGTAGCCGCGGGCCGAAGCCGGCGCCGAGAAGCACGCGTTAGCCGGGCGAATTGTAGTTCGTGTTCTCGAGCAAAATCACGTTCGTCTTGCTGCGCGTTTCGCCGATGCTCGTCACGTAGACGGCCGGGCGATCTTGGACCGGGCACACCTTTTCGCACGCGCCGCACCCGATGCAGAGCGCGGGGTCGACGTGAGGGCGCTGGAGGTGAACGCTCTTCATCTCCGGCGGTTCGCCGTTCGGCCCTGGCTCAGACGCGCGGACTTGGGCGTCAACTTCTTCCACCCAGATCGCCTTGGGCGACGTCGGACAGAACTCCTCGCACACGATGCACGGGGTCTGCATCGACCAGGGGAGGCAGCGGCCATGATCATAGAAGGCGGTCCCGATTTTCACGGGAGGGATGCCCTGACCGAGTTTTTCCTTTTCGGTAATTTTTTGGATCGCACCCGTGGGGCACACTTGGCCGCAGAGGACGCAAGAAGGCTCGCAGTAGCCGATGCGGGCGATCAGGATCGGCGTCCAGAGACCCTCGATGCCGGCTTCGAAAAAGGCGGGATGAAGGGCATTGTTCGGGCACACTTTCATGCATTCGGCGCAGCGGATGCAGCGCTCGAGGAACGCTCGCTCTTCGACCGCGCCCGGGGGCCGGATGATGCGCGAGTCGTAATTGGCGTCGAGCGCGTCGGCGGTGCGGGCCGCGGGAATGGCGACCGCTCCGGCGGCGATCGAGGCAAGGGCCGTGCGGCGCCCCGTATCGGGGACGATCGTCGTACCCTTACGGTTCGGTAGGAAGCGGAACTTGATGACGTCCTCTGGACAGGCCGTCTCGCAGTTCATGCACATGTGGCACTCGTCCTGGCGCCATTTCACACCGCCCTGCGGGCTGTCGGCACCTTGGCAGTGCACCAGGCACAGGTTGCAATCGGTGCACTTGGCGTGGTCCTTCTCCATGCCGAAGAGCGCGAAGCGGGCGAACACGCCGAGGAAGGCACCGAGCGGGCAGAGCACACGGCACCAAAACCGCGGGATGAAGCGGTTCATGAACAAGGTCGCGATGAGCAAAAAGCCGATGAACCACGTCTGGTGGAAATAAAACTGCTTGGTTTGCCAGACCGACTGCGCGAGAAAGTCTTGCGCGTGGTCGGCGACGAACTGGACGTGGCGCTCGTTCAGGTTCGAGGTGGCCGCGAGGCCGTGGCCGCCGATGTACTGCACGGCGGGGAGGACGGCGAGTCCGATGGCGCGCACGCAGATGCAGATCGGATCGAAAAGGCCGCCGATCGCGCTCCCGGCGACGGCCGCGGCGAGGAACGCGTAGACGAGGTAATACTTCACGCGCTGGTAGTCGTGGGTGTGATTCGCGAGGACGCGCGCGTTGCCCCGTCCGTAGCGCGACGGGAAAATCCAGCCGAAGAAATGGTGGAGCGTGCCGAATGGGCAGATCCAACCGCAGAACACGCGCCCGAAGACGAGCGTGAGACCGAGGAGAGCGACGGCCCACAAGAGGCCCCGGTAGACAGTGTGCGTCGAAAGAAAGGTCATTGCCGCGACGAATGGATCGGCGAGCAAAAAGCCCTCCACCGGGTACGGCATTCGAACAACGGTGTCCGCCTTGGCGGCGAACGAGCCGCGAAACGTCGTCTCGACCAGAAGAAACATGAACAGCGCGAGGCTCGTCGCCTGCACGATGCGGCGCGCCCAGACGAGGCTGCGGATGACCTTTCGTGCCGGGATCCCGGATCCGGGTCGCTTCGGGTCGATCTTCTTCGGCTTCGCGGGCCTCGCCGCCGTTGCAGCCGCACCCGCCGCGGTGACCGAGGAAGATTTCACAGGGAGAGGGGGAGAAAAGGAGGATTTTGTTTTTTCTTCAAATCCTTCTTTTCTCCCCGCCTCCCGGCATCCCTGTTTGATTCCCTCGGATGGTGCGGTGTTTCCGGCAGCGATGGCGAGCCGTTGGCGATCGAGCGGCGCGACCTCGCCGACCTTGCCTAGCCACGGGATCGGGGCGACGTGATCCGACTGATCTGGGTGCGCTGCCTGGTTCAACTCTACACCTCCTTAACCCGGAGGTTTTCCCAGAACATCGTGCCGAGGCCGCGGTCGTGACCCATTTTCAGGTACGGGACGTTCTCGCGCTTCTGCCCGATGAGCGACGCGCCGTAGGCGTCGGCTGCTACTTGGTCGACGGTGGCGATAACCGTGTTCATTTCGCGCGTATCGTCGACATTGCCACCTTGCGGCCCGTTGCGCACGAGCACGCGGGTGGCGTCGACGACCACGAGCGTGGGACGCATGAACGTCGCGAGGTCGGCTACCGAGACGTCGATGTTCTGATGAAGGCGATTGCGACGACCGCCCAGCGAGCCGTACCAATTTTTCATGGCCCCGGTGTACTTGGCGAGGTTGTGATGCTTCGCCACCGGGACGTTGATGACCTTATCCGCTTGCACGAGAGGCATGTAGACGGGCCATTCGTCGAGCACGTCGCCGTTGAGGCGCATGGTGCGAAACCGATGCTCGGCGGGGATGATGACGTCCGCTCCGAGGTTGTAGGAGGCGCGCCAGATGCCCGACCGCTGAAAGCAGCGGTGCGGGTCGTTGCACGAGGCATCGGTCACGACCACCCGCTTCGCGCCTGCTTCGAAGGCCATCTGTACGACGGTCGCCACGACCTCGGGGTTCGTGTTGGCGGCGTGGATCGGCATGCGATCCCAGCCGATGTTGGGCTTGACGACGACGATGTCGCCGCGCGAAATGAATCGCTTCATCCCTCCCATCGCATCGACGGCGCGGCGGGTCAGCGTGGCGGCGTGTGTCTCGTTCTTTGCGATGACGAGCTCGGGAAGTTCGCGCCCGGTCGCCGCCTTCAGTCGAAAGTCGCGCACCTGCCGGGCCCCCTCGGCGCGGTGGACGTCGATACCGCCGTGATCCCAGCGCCAGCGCCCGAGCGCCGCCGCTCCGGCGAACGCCAGGCCGGCCGCTCCGAGGCGCTGAACGACCTCTCTGCGGGACGGTTTATCCGCCATGCTGCACGTGGTTTTGTACCGTGGAACAGCCTGCCCCAGCAAGTTACCCCGGGCTTCATCTTGGTGGGCATGGGCTGGCCGTCCGTTCAGTGCCATGAAGCAAACTCGGCAGGGCGAGCCGAGGAACGCAAAGGGGGACGGGCCGAAGGGCGTCATCCGCTTGCCTAAGGGTCGAATTGAAGCTACACCGCGCGTCCGGCTTTGGGTGATTGAGGGAGGAGAACGAGCGACATGAAAGAAGGAATCCACCCGGCATACCCCGGGGCCCGAGTCACCTGCGCGTGCGGAAACGTGTTCGTGACCCGCTCCACGCGCGGCGATTTCGCGGTCGACGTCTGCTCGAACTGCCACCCTTTCTATACGGGCCGGCAGAAGCTCGTCGACACGCAGGGGCGGGTCGACCGTTTCCGTCGCAAGTACGAGAAGAGCTCGCCTACTCCGAAGGAGCCGCAGGCCGCGCCGAAGGCCCGCGCCGAGTAACAGCCCAAGGCGGCGCCGCGTCCTACAAGGGGCAAACCGCTCGGCGCGGACGGCCCGGCGCGCTATAACCTGTTCCGCATGTCTCAGCCCGAGAAGCGTCCATACATCGGGGGCCAGGCCGTCATCGAGGGGGTGATGATGCGGTCGCCGCGGTCGTTTTCGATCGTCGTGCGCCGCAAGACGGGCGAGCTCGTCGTTCGTGAGCGCCCGGTTTCGAGCGGGGCAGACCCAGGGGGCTTCGCTCGCTGGCCCTTTGTTCGCGGCGTGACGACACTCGTCGAGGCCGTCAAGCTCGGTTCGGAAGCGCTCAGGTTTTCGTCTGACATCTACGAGCGCGATCACGATGAGCCCCCTCGTTCGGCCGGTCGAGGCGCCCTCTCGGCCCTGGTTTACGCGGTCGCGGCCTTGGCTACGGGGGATCCCGAGCCGAGCGGGGGAACGCCGAGGCAAACACCCGGGGCCCCATCCGACCACGGGCGGCGGATCTTGTCGATCGTCACCATCGCGTTCGCGATTCTTCTTTTTGTGGTCCTCCCACAGGCGGCGGCATCGTTCGCCAATCGCGCGGGCGGCTTCGCGCTCGATCTGCGGTCGCCGCTTTTCCAGGCGCTCACCGGCGCGTTCAAGCTGACCATCGTCGTCGGCTACTTGCTCGTCATTCGCAGGCTGCCGGAGATCAAGCGCGTGTTTCAGTATCACGGGGCGGAGCACAAGACGATCAGCACCTACGAGGCCGGCGAAGCCCTCGTCGTCGAGAACGCGCGTACCAAATCGACGCTCCACGCTCGTTGCGGCACGACGTTCCTCGTCATGGTGGCGCTCGTCTCGATCGTGGTGTTCACGGTGGTGGCGCCGCTCTTGCCACGCTTTCAGGTCGGAGGCGTCGTCGAGAATCTGCTCTTGCTCGCGCTGAAGCTTCCGTTCCTTCCGGTCATCGCCGCGGTCACCTTCGAACTGCAACGCGTCCTCGCGCGTTACTGCGCGACGGGTCCGCTGCGCGCGCTTCTCTGGCCCGGCTTTCTCGTCCAGAAGATCACCACGATCGAGCCGAACGACGACCAGCTCGAGGTGGCCCTCGCCTCGCTCAAGGCCACGCTCTGGCGCGAGCGCGCCGCTCTGCTCGCGCCAAAGGAGCCGACGGACCGCACATTCGCGGATTTCGCAGCGCTTTCCGCCGATCCCGGCTACGGCCGCGCGGCCTGACGCGGGCGGCGGGCATGCTTCCCATCGAGAAACTCGAGGCCGTGGCGCGCAGGTTCAGCGAGGTCGAGCACCTTCTCTGCTCGCCATCGGTCCTGTCGAATCACCAGAAACTCCAGCAGCTCAACAAGGAGCGCAGCGAGATCGAGCCGGTGATCCTCGCCTTCCACGAATGGCGGGAAGTCGACCGAAAGATCAAGGAAGACAAGGAGGCTCTCCTCGATCCCGACCTCCGCGCTCTGGCGGAGGAGGAGCTCCCTCTGCTCGAGAAACGGGCGGCGGCGCTGGAGGACAACATCAAGCTCTTGCTCCTGCCGACCGACCCGAACGACAAGAAGAACGTCATTCTCGAGATCCGGAGCGGCGAGGGAGGGGAAGAGGCGGCGCTCTTCGCGTATGATCTTTTCCGGATGTATGCTCGTTTTGCCGAAAGAGAACGCTGGAAAGTCGAAGTCCTGAACGTGAGTGAGTCGGAGAAGGGCGGCTACAAGGAGGTCATTGCATCGGTGAGCGGGGCGGCGGTGTACTCGAAGCTGCGTTTCGAGGGAGGTGTGCACCGCGTGCAGCGCGTGCCGACGACGGAGACCCAAGGTCGCATCCACACCTCGACGGCGACGGTCGCCGTCCTGCCCGAGGCGGAAGACGTCGACGTTCAGATCGACGACAAGGACCTCAAGATCGACATCGCGGCATCGGGAGGGCCCGGCGGACAGGGAGTGAACACGACCAACAGCGCCGTCCAGATCACCCACCTGCCGACCGGCATGATCGTCAAGTGTCAGGACGAGCGTTCGCAACTCAAGAACAAGGCAAAGGCGCTGAAGATTCTCCGGGCGCGCCTTCTCGACATCGAACGCGAACGCCAAGAGGCGGCGATCAGCGCGGAGCGGCGGACGATGGTCGGCTCGGGCGAGCGATCGCAGAAGATCCGCACCTACAATTTCCCGCAGAACCGCGTGACCGATCACCGGATCGGCCTCACGCTCTACAAGCTCGACCGCATCGTCGAGGGAGACATCGACGAGATCATCAGCCAACTGCGCACACACCGGCAGGCGGAGCTCTTGTTCGCCGGGGGACTCGGCGAGGCGCCGAGCAAGGCAGGCGCGGAGGACGAGTCGTGAGCGAGGACGACGAAAGGATGGATCGCGACGCGCTGCTCTGCGCCCTCGTGCTCGCGCCCAAGACCTTCGCGCGAAACCGATTCTTCGCCCTCTACACCGAGCCGTGGGCTCGGCGGACGCGCGCGCGGGCGGCGCTCCTCCGAACCATCGTGCGCCATCTCGCGGCGCCGACGCCGAAGTCCGAGATCCGTGACGTTTTGGCGCTCGAGGACGGAGGCGCCGTCGTCCGCTACCGGGTGCCCGACCTGCACTTCGAGCGCACGTCGGTCCTCGAGCCGCTCGAGCTCGCCGTCGTGCGCCTCGCCCTGGCACGACTCGACGTCGTTGCCGCCGATGCGCCTGGGCGCTCCGCGAACGGCGCCGTCATGCGCGTCACCGCCGAGGACGAGCAGACGGTAACGCGGTCCCTCGCCAAGTTGGGTCAAAAGCTCGGGCTCGCGAGCAGCACCTTGGACCTTCCATCCAGCACGGGAGATTCGTGATGTGCCTCTTCTGCAAAGTCGCCAAAAAGGAAATGCCTGCCAGGATTCTCTTCGAGGACGAGGACCTCGTGGCGTTCGCCGATATCAAGCCGGTGGCACCCACCCACGCGCTCGTCATCCCGAAGCGACACATTCAATCGCTGAACGACGCCTCGGCGGGCGATACCGCTCTCCTCGGTAAGCTGCTTCTCGCTGCGGGCCGCGTCGCCAAGGAAGCAGGAATCGACGCGACGGGATGGCGGGCCGTGGTCAACGCCGGGCCCGACGCCGGACAGAGCGTCTTTCACGTGCACCTGCACGTTCTCGGCGGCCGTCCGATGGGGTGGCCTCCGGGGTGAACGCCCTATCCGGGCGACAGGATCATGAGAAACTTCTCTATCGCGGTTATCTTGGGTTTCTTCGCGGCTTGTGGTGGTTCGGCACCGCCCTCTGAAACACCGGCGAGGACGCGCGTGGCCGGTGCGACGTCAAAGCCCGTGTCCGTGACCAAGGACGAGCCGACGGCCTCTCGCTCCGGTGTCGAGTGCGCCGACGGCTCGTGCTTCACCTGCGGGCAGGCGGTGTGCCTGCGAGGGTTCTACTGCGCGGTCGGCCGGTTGGGACGGGGATGCGCCTGGTTGCCGAGTTGCCCCGGCACGCCGACCTGCGCCTGTATCGGGGCGGCTTTGCACGACGAACCGAACTGCGCGTGCCAGGAGAAGGAAGGGGGAGTCTTCGTTGCCTGCGACGGCGCGAAGCTCTGACGCGTACGTCAGAGCCAAGCTTGCCCGTCGCGCTCAGCCGTCCGAGAGCCAGCAGCCCGAGACCGTGCCGATCGGTACGTCGCGTTCCGTGTACCACTGCCCCTGCGTGGCCCAGCGGACGTCGACCTCCTTCATCTTGGCTTCGACGTGCAATTTGCAGTTTGCCACGAAGCGGATGTGCTCCTGGCTGAATGTCGGCGGATCGATGGCCAGTCGCTCGACCAGAGCTGGCTCGCTGAAGAGCGCCGGCACGAGGAGGAGGACGTCGTCGGTCGTCTTGTACGGGGCCAGCACATCGGCGGCGGCGGGCCGACCGGTCGTCGTCGGCTTGGTCCAGCGCTCGGTTCGCGAAGCATACTCGCAGTGTCGACCTTTCACGTCTTCTGCGCTGGCGCAGGCGAGCGCTTTTGCGTCCGTCGATACGAGTGTGATGGCGACATCGGCGTCCTGCCCCTCGGCGAGCGCGCGCTGGGAGGAACCGGCGCGGCGGTAATAAAATTCCGAATATACGGCCCAAACAAAAAGGGCGGCGATGAGCCACCCCACGTAGGTTCGAATTTCGCGCGTCTCCACGTCGGGCAGATCTACATCAAGTCGCAGGTGCAAACGACTAAAGAATATCTCGAGGCCACTATGAACATCGTCCTTTACCATTACTGGCGGTCCTCATCGTCCTTCAGGGTTCGATTCGCCCTGCAATACAAGGGAATTGCGTACGAGTCTCGCTTCGTGAACCTGCGGGCTTCCGAGCAGGTCTCGGACGAGCACAAGCGCATCTCGCCGCTCGGCGTCGTCCCCTGCCTCGTCGTGGACGGCCGGCCGCTCGCGGAATCCGTCGCCATTCTGGAATACGTGGAGGAGGTGTTTCCCGAGCCAGCCCTTCTGCCCCGAGAGACTTGGCGGCGCGCTCGCGTGCGCCAGGTGGTCGAGCTCGTCAACAGCGGCGTGCAGCCCCTCGCGAACATTGCCGTACTCGACCGCGTTTCGAAGGACGAGGGGATCCGAAAAGCTTGGGCCCAGCACTGGAACCGGCGCGGTCTCGCGGCGCTCGAGTCGCTCCTGTCATCGGTCGAAAGCGAGTTCGGTGCCGGCCGCTACGCGTTCGGCGACACGCTCACCCTTGCCGACATTTTTCTGGTGCCGCAGGTCGCGAACGCGATTCGCTTCGAGGTTCCCCTCGATCCTTACCCGCGCGTGCGGCGCATCTACGAGGCATGCATGAAGCTCGACGCCGCGCTGGCGTCCGCTCCGGAAAACCAGCCAGACGCTCCCCGGCCCTCCTGACCTCGTCAGAATCGCCGCGGCGGGGATGCTCGCCGCCGGCGCGCCTGATCGGGCCGCGTGACCCCGAAGGTCGACTGGTGTAGAGGTTACCGCCATGGGAAGTCCGCAAGATCCGAGGGCCCGCCGTCGCGAGAAGAAGCGGCGAGCGCGCAAGAACGCCCGTTACGACGCGAGCAAGGCGGTCGAAGCTACCGCGCCGCTCAGGCAAAAGCGTCCAGAGGCAGCGGTCGCCAAATCGGCAAAGTAGGTCTCGGCGCTTGCCCTGGACGTCCGTCGTGATGACAGCGAGGAGCGGCCCGACGGGTAACCTCACGACTGGATCGCCGTGACGAGGGCGCGGTTTTCCTCCGGCGTACCCACGGTGATGCGAACACCGGCGCGAAGCTCGGGGCTTGGAAAATACCTCACGAGAATTCCGGCGCTTCTCAACTTCCGATAGAGTTCTTCACCGCCGAGCTCGGGACTCTCGGCGAAGACGAAGTTGGCCTCGCTCGGCAACACGCGAAAGCCGAGGCCTCGAAGATCGGTGATGAGGCGCTCCCGTTCGGCGCGAACTTTGGCCACGTTCGCCTGCATCCACGCGTAGTCGTCGAGCGCGGCACACGCGGCGACGAGACTCAATCGATCGAGGTTGTAGGAGTCTTTGACCTTGTTGAGCTCGCCAATGACGTCGGCGCTCGCGAAGCCGAGGCCGACGCGCATCCCCGCCAGAGAAAATGATTTCGAAAACGAGCGAAGCACTGCGACGTTGGGGCAACGGCCGACGAGCGAGAGGGCCGTTTCGCTGGCGAAGTCGACGTAGGCCTCGTCGACGACGACGAGGCCGGGCGCACGCCGCGCCAGCCGTTCGACCTCCGAGATGGGAGCCGGCGTTCCCGACGGCGAATTGGGGTTGCACACCATGATGAGCTGCGCGCCCGTTCGGAGGAGCTCGTCGACCGGGAGCGCAAAGTCGGGCGGGTAGGGTACGGTGTGCGGACGGGCGCCCTGGATCCTGGCGAGGGTGTCGTAAAGGCTGTAGGTGGGGACCGGGTAGGCGACCGACCCACCGCTTGGATCGACGCACGCGCGAAACAGCATCGAAAGAAGGTCGTCCGACCCATTGCCCGCGATGATCTGATCCGGCAAAACGCCATACACGTTCGACGCCTTGCTGCGGAGGTCGGTCGCGTCTGGATCGGGGTAGAGCCTGAGCTCGTTACCGACGGCGTCGCGCAGCGCTTCCACCACTCGCGGCGAGGGCGGATAAGGATTTTCGTTCGTATTCAGCTTGATGTACCGTCGATCCCGTGGCTGCTCGCCCGGAACGTACCCGCTCATCGAACGAATGACGGGACGAAAAAAGGAGCCACTCTCGCTCAAGGTAGAGCAGGATAAAGCAAGTTTTCTCGGGGGCGGCAAGCGCGGAGGAAGGGCATGATCGATTTTCAGCTTTCAGAGGAACAGAAGGCGCTCGTCGACACGGCGCGGCGGTTCACGCGCGAGCAAATCATCCCGATCGCCGCCGAATGCGACAGGGACGCGAAGTTCCCGATGCAGGTGTTCAAGAACGCCTGGGAGATTGGCCTCGTCAATACGACCTGTCCGGCGGAGTACGGCGGTCCGGGTCTCGGGGAGCTCGAGAACGCGATGATCTCGGAGGAGCTCGCTTACGGCTGCTCGGGGATCCAAACGAGCCTCCTCGCCAACGTTCTCGCCCTCACGCCCATCAAACTGGCGGGCACAGAAGAGCAGAAGAAGAAGTACCTCGGCATGCTGACCAGCGAGCCGATCATGGCGAGCTACGCGACGAGCGAGCCTGGCGCTGGAAGCGACGTTGCCGGGCTTACGACGCGATTCACGAAGAAGGGCGACGAATACGTGCTCGTCGGGCAGAAGTGCTGGATCACGAACGCGAGCTACGCGCGCTTCTACGTCGTCTTCGCCACGGCCGATCCGAGCTCACGTCACAAGGGAATCGCCGCCTTCATCGTCGACCGCGATCTTGCCGGCGTTCGGCCGGGCAAAAAGGAAGACAAGCTCGGCCAGCGAGCGAGCGACACGGCCGTCCTCCACCTCGACGAGGTCAAGGTGCCGAAGGCGAACCTCCTTGCCACCGAGGGGGCCGGCTTCAAGCTGGCCATGGAAACCTTCAACCAGACGCGTCCCGACATCGCCGCGTCCGCGGCCGGTGTGATGCGCCGGGCGCTCGACGAATCGGTGGCGTACGCCAAGGAGCGAAAGACGTTCGGGGTACCGATCGGGCAGCACCAGCTCGTGCAGGCGATGCTGGCCGAGATGGCCATCCGGCTCGAAGCGACACGCCTGCTCTACATGAAGGCGGCCCATAATCTCGACACCGGCGTGCGCGATCCCATCGTGTCGAGCTACGCCAAGGCGTTCGGTGCGGATGCCGCCATGCAGACCACCACGGACGCGGTGCAAGTCTTCGGTGGCAACGGGTACGTGAAGGAGTACCCGGTGGAGAAGCTCATGCGCGATGCGAAGGTTCTGCAGATCTACGAAGGGACGAGCCAGATCCAACGGCTCGTCATCGCGCGCAGTTTGCTCGCTTGACGATGCAACCTTGGTACGCCGAGCTCTCCGACTGGTGCGCCGGCCGACTCGGCCTCGATCCCGGCACGTTTCTTCGGATCGCAACCACGCTCGGCGTCCTCCTCTTCTTCACGGTCGTCCAGGGCCTCGTCCTTCGCGCGCTTGCACGCACCGTCAGCGACCCGGCCGTCCGCTACCGCGCCAACAAAGTCATCGGGTACGCGCTCGGGATTGTGGCCGTCGCCGTCATCGCCCGCATCTGGATCCAGGACGTGGGCAGCATCGTCACGTACCTCGGGATCCTCTCGGCGGGCCTCGCCATCGCCTTGCAGGAGCCCATCGCCAACCTGTTTGGCTTCGCTTTCATCCTCTGGAGGCGGCCCTTCGAGGTGGGCGACCGGATCGAGATCGGCGCGCATGCCGGGGACGTGGTCGACGTTCGATTGTTCCAGTTCACGTTGCTCGAAGTCGGGAATTGGGTGCGCGCCGATCAGAGCACGGGCCGGGTGATCCATGTCCCGAACGGGTGGGTGTTTCGCTATGCGACCGCGAATTTCAACCGCGGCATCGATCACATCTGGAACGAGCTGCCGGTGACGGTGACGTTCGAGAGCGATTGGCGCCTCGCCAAGCAGGTTCTGACGCGGATCTTGGCCGATTCGTCGCAGGTCGCCGAGGAGACGATCAAGGCGCGCATCGATGCAGCCGCCAACCGCTACTTCATCAAGTACATGAACCTGACGCCGATCGTGTGGACGTCGGTATCGGACGACGGCGTGGTACTGACGCTCCGGTATCTGTGCGATCCGCGCAAGCGGCGCTCGTCGGCCGGTGAGCTCTGGGAGAAGATCCTGGAGGAGTTCGGCAAGCTCGATGCGGTCGAGTTTGCCTACAAGACGGTGCGCCAGTACCGTGGCCCTCGGGACGGAAGTACGGACCCGAGGGGCAACGTCTCGAGGGCCCGTCCCTCCGAAGAGGGCGCCTCATTGGCCGAAGGGCATTCCCTCGAAACGGCTTTGGACATACGAGAACCCCAGAAGCGAAACGTGTGATGCGCCCTCGCCCCGACGCTGCCTGCACTTCGACCTACGTCGTCCGCACCCGATTCTGCGACACCGATCTCATGGGAATCGTCCACCACGCGAAGTACATCGAATACTTCGAAGCGGGGCGCGTCGAGTACATGCACCGTCGGGGGGTCGAGTACCTCGAATGGACCAAGCGCGGCATCCACTTGCCGGTCGTCGAGTTTCAGATCCGGTATCGAAGGACCGTCCGTTTCGACGAGCGGCTCGCCATCGAGACCACGCTCACCGAGCTCAATCGCGCGACGGTGACGTTCAGCTATCGCGTCTTTCGCGATTCGCCGTCCGGCGAGCTCGTCGCCGATGGGTCCTCGATACTCGCGTGCGTGGGCGACGAGCTCGCCCCGAGGCGCATTCCCGACGATGTCGCGGAAATCCTGTGCCGGCCGGAGACGCACCCGCGCCCCACGGACCAAGTGTGAAGGAGCGGTTATCGATCCCGGTTCCCAAGGATGTTCCGGAGATCGCGAAGGAAGACGTCGATGGGGACGACGCGGATCTTTCCTTCATGATAGTCACGCGAACCGCCATATACGACGAACGCGCGCGCCATCGGATAGTCCTGTAGAAAGCTCTCGAGCGGCCGCAAGTCTTCGGATCGAATGCGCGGCGAGCGCTTGATCTCGAGCGCCAAAAGACCACGCTCGCCGTACAGCACGAAATCGACCTCGGCACCGGTGGCCGTCCGCCAATAGTGCATCGAATAGTCGAGTTCGCCGTAATCGTTCATCGCGCGTAGCTCCTGAAAGACGAGCGTCTCGACCGCGGCTCCCTCGATTTCGTCGTCTGAGTCGAGAGGTCCACGTGGCCGAATCGATCGGAACACCCCAATGTCGAAGAAATAGAATTTGGGGTGAAGCACGACCCTGCGTTTGGCGCGTTTGGTGAAGGCGGGCACCCGGACGGCGAGAAGGAGATCTTCGAGAATGCTGAAATAGCCTTCGACGGTCTTGCGTTCCATCTGACAGTCACGCGCGACAAGCGAAATGTTGAGCGGTGCAGCCTGCGAGAGGCTCGCCGCCTCCAGGAATCGGGCGAACGCACCGATGTTTCGCGCAAGGCCTTCCTGCTGAACCTCTTCGCGTAAGTAGGTCGTGACGTAGCTCTTCAGGTATTGACGAGCGGCGATGTTATCGGGTTCGGTACACACCGTGGGAAGGTGCCCGAGCTCGAGAGACCGCCTGAGGTTGAATTGCGAGCCGAGCTCCGCACGCGTGAGCGGGTGCATCGCCTTCGTGATAGCCCTGCCCGCTAGAAGGTTTACCCCTTTGCGCCGCAGTTTGCGCGCGCTCGATCCGGTCAAAGCGAACCGTAGTTTTCGAGTTTCGATTAGGCGATGTACCTCGTCCAGGAGTTCCGGGATCTTCTGCACCTCGTCGAGAACGATCCATCCACGGAAACTAGGCGGAATGCGCTGGCCCAAGCGTCCCGGGGAAGCGGCGAGCTCGAGGTAGACCTCCGATTCGAGCAAGTCGAAGTAGAGGGCGTCGCGTAGATGTTCGTGGACCCACGACGATTTGCCCGTTCCTCGTGGTCCGAAAAGGAAAAAACTGCGGTTCGGGACTTGGAGCAATCTGGGAAACACACTTCCAATTTGTCATGCAAAATGGAAGTTTCAACGACAAAATGCAAACGGGCCCATGGTCTCTTCCGGAGGGCCAAAGGCGAGCCCGTCGCGTGGCTTGGCCGGGTCTAACTCGGATCGCTCGGAGCGGGGGCCTGGGTGGCCTTATCGAGACCGAAGCCGTCGTGAAGCGCGCGGACGGCGAGCTCGGTGTACTTCGACGCAATGAGGCACGAGATCTTGATCTCGCTCGTCGAGATGGCTTGGATGTTGATGGACTCGCGGGCCAGGATGTCGAACATTCGGGCCGCGATGCCGGCGTGGGACCTCATGCCGAGTCCCACGATCGACACCTTCACGATGTCCTCATCGTACTGGGTCGCCTTCGCGCCGACCGAGCGCGCGAGCTCCTCGATGAGGGGCTTCACGCGCGCGAGATCCGTCTTGGCAACGGTGAACGTCACGTCCGTCGAGGCGCCGTCGGAGCTCCCCGTCGCCGTGTTCTGGATGATCATGTCGACCGAGATGTTCTTCTCCGCGAGGCCGCCGAAGATCTTGGCGACGACGCCCGGCTTGTCGACGACCGACTGAAGGAGCACCTTCGCCTCGCCCTTGTCGTAGGCGACGCCCGCGACGACGACGTCCTCCAAGCTTTTCTCTTCGCCGACCACCCAAGTGCCGGGGACGTCGGAGAAGGAGCTTCGGACGTGCACGGGAACTCCGTATTTCATTGCAACCTCCACCGATCGAATCTGCAAGACTTTTGCGCCGAGCGACGCGAGCTCGAGCATCTCTTCGTAACTGATCCGGTTGATCTTTCGGGCCGAGGGGCACACGTTCGGGTCCGTGGTGTAGACCCCGTCGACGTCCGTGTAGATCTCGCAAGCGTCGGCGCCGATCGCTGCCGCGACCGCGACCGCGGTCGTGTCCGACCCTCCACGCCCGAGCGTCGTGATGTTGCCGTCGTCGTCGACGCCTTGAAAGCCGGCGACGACCGCGATCTGCCCTTGTCTCAGGGCATCGAAGATCTTGGCGCCGCTGATGGCCTTGATGCGGGCTTTGGTGTGGGCGCTGTCGGTCTGGATCTTGATTTGGTGACCGAGGAGGCTGCGCGCCGTCGCGCCCTGGTTTTCGATGGCGATCGCGGTCAACGCCGCGGAGACTTGCTCCCCGGTCGCGGCCAATGCGTCCATTTCGCGCGCGTTGGGCACGGGGGTGATGTCATGCGCCAGCTTGAGCAGCCGGTTGGTCTCGCCGCTCATCGCACTCACGATGACGACCACGTCGTGACCGCGCTTCTGCGTCGCAATGGCCCGCGCCGCAACGTTGCGGATGCGATCGAGTGTTCCGACGGAGGTGCCCCCGAACTTCTGTACAATCAGCGCCACGGGATCGGCCGAGGCGTACCGAGAGACAGGCGTCTTGTCAATTGGAGAGGCTCGCCCGGGCCTCGAAAAGCGTCTACGTTGGCCGCCACGATGTCACCCGCAACGGCCTATTTCGTCCAGGCGATGGTCACCGTCTTGGCGATCGTGGCCCTTGCGGCGCTCGTTCTCTACGGTGGCCGGCGGCTCGGGCTCGGTCGGGCCAGCGGACCCCTCGAGCTGCTCGGGCGCCTGCCGCTCGAGGGGAGGCGCGCGGTGTATTTGGTCCGCGTCGGAAAGGTCGTTTTCGTGGTGGGCGCGTCCGAAGGGGGGCTCACGCGTCTCGGCGAGATGGATGTCGCGGCGGTGCCCAATGTCGGCCCGCGCCCGGGCGGACCGACCTTCGCCGAGGTTCTCGGGCGGCTCGTTCACCCGCCGCCGGGCGGATCGGGTCCGGGGAGTGGAGATTTGCGAGCGATGCCCCAGGCGAAGGCCAAGAACGATGGTTGACCGACCGAAGCTCGCTTCCCGGCTGCGCTCTCGGTTCCTGGCCTTCACGTTCGGCCTTTGGGTGTGCGCGTCGAGCGCTCCGGCCCTCGCCGCTCCCGCACCGCGTCACCCCGGGGCGCCCGACGCGGCGGCCTCCGTCGACGATCTACTCAGTCGTCCGCTCGCGCTCGTCGTCGCCCTCGCCCTCGTGTCGCTGCTTCCATTCGTGTTCATGACGCTGACGTCGTTCGTCAAAATTTCCACGGTGCTGCAGATTGTGCGCGGCGCGGTGGGCGCCCAGAACGTGCCCTCGGGTGCCGTCGTCATGGCTCTCTCCGCGGCGTTGACGTTGCTCGCCATGGCGCCGGTCGGCGCTCGGATCCTCGAGCGGGCCGCGCCGCTTTTCGAGGGACGAGTCAAGGATACGACGAGCCTCGTCACCGGGATCGTCGACGCCACCCGCGATCCGATGCGGGGCTTCTTGCGCGCCAACGCCTCTGAACGCGAGCGGGTGCGCTTCTTCGAGGTCGCCAAGGAGGCACGGCCGGAAGCGGAACGCGCGGAAGTCGGCACCGATGATTTCATCGTGCTCGTGCCTGCCTTCGTCACGAGCGAGCTTTACCAGGCCTTCGCGCTCGGCTTCGCCATCTACCTCCCCTTTCTGGTCATCGACCTCGTCATCGCCAACGTGCTGCTCGCGCTCGGGATGCAGATGCTCAGCCCCACGCAAGTGAGTCTGCCCTTCAAGCTTTTGCTGTTCGTCGCAGTCGACGGCTGGGCGCTGCTCTCGCAGGGACTGGTGTCGGGGTATCGGTTCTGAGCCGAGCCCCGCGCTCGGGACACAAATCGGGAATATAGCGCCCCTGTGGCTGTTGACCGCCGTAAGTGACGCCCACTCCTTCTCCTTTTGGTCTGGCCGGGTTGTTTTGGCCGGTCATGGTTGACACTCCCGGCTTGGTCGCTAGGATGGCGCCGCCTTGCGCCGTGGGTTTGCCCCCAGGCCCCCCCGGCCCGGGCCGGTCGCTGGCTCTTCGCGGGTCTTGCGACGCGGCCCTGCCCCGCACGTACCCCTGATGGTTCTAACTGGAGGTCGGATGTCCACCGACGTGATGATCTACGCGGATGACCTGAGCAAACGCTTCGGCACCTTCCGCGCTCTCGACCGTATCCGCTTCGAGGTTCGAAGAGGCGAGGTCGTCGGGTTCCTCGGCCCGAACGGGGCCGGAAAATCGACGACGATGCGTATCCTCACCTGCTTCATCTCTCCCACAGATGGCACGGCGAAGGTCCACGGGTACGACGTGTTCGACCACCCTCTCGAGGTTCGCCGCAAAGTCGGCTACCTCCCGCAGCGCGCTCCGCTTTATCAGGACATGCTGGTGTGGGACTACCTTCGCTTCGTGGCGGAGATGCGAGGGCTCGATTTATCGGCGTTCAAGTCGCGAATGCGCAAGGTCGTCGAGGTGTGCGGACTCGCCCAGGTGCTCGGCAAAGACATCAGTACGCTCTCGCACGGTTATCGGCAGCGAGTCGGCCTCGGGCAGGCGCTTCTTCACGATCCGCCGATCCTGATCCTCGACGAGCCAACCAGCGATCTCGACCCCAACGAAAAAGCAGAAGTCATTCGCTACATCAAGGAAATCGGCAAGGAGCGGACGATTCTGCTCTCGACCCACAACCTGGCCGAGGTCGAAACGGCATGCGCCCGGGCGATCATCGTCTCCAAGGGCCGCATCGTCGCCGACGGTGCCCTCGACGAGATCCGCGCCCGCTCGGGCAAGATCCGCTACGTGCTGTCCGTGAGTGAGCAAACGGCAGAGCGCGGCAAAGCGCCGAGCGCGACCGAGGTGCAGTCCGCGCTCCGGGCGGTGGCTGGCGTTCGCAGCGTGAGCGAGCTGCCCACCGACGACAAGGCCCACGCCTTCGAGCTCTCGGGCGACCAGGACGGCGATCTCCGAAGCGATCTGTTTCGTCTCATCGTCTCGAAGGGATGGACTCTCCTCGAGCTGCGCCGTGATTCTCAGACGCTCGAAGACGTGTTCCGCGACCTGACCAAGGGGGACGAGCGGCGCGACCGGAAGCTCGGGCGCTACGCTGACGACGACGAGGAAGACACCAAGACGAGCGACAAACCGAAACACGAAGAGTCGCACAAAGAAGCGGCTATCACAGGGGCTGACGCATCATGAATCCGACGCTCACCATTGCCCGCCGCGAGTTCAAGTCGTACTTCGACTCGCCGCTCGCGTACGTTGTCATCTGCCTCTCTCTCTTGCTGCTCGGCGTGGCGGTGTTCGTTTGGCCAGGGAAATTCTGGCAAGTCGATCGCGCGACGCTCTCGTCCATGTTCGAGGCCATTCCGGTCGGGCTCGTGCTTCTCATCGTGCCGGTCGTGACCATGCGCCTGGTCGCCGAAGAGAGAAGGTCCGGCACCCTCGAGATGCTCATCACCCTTCCGGTCAAGGACAGCGAGGTCATCGTTGGAAAGTTCCTCGGGGCCTTCGGCCTCGTGCTCGTTCTCATTCTATCGACCGTGCTTTACCCGATTCTGATGTTCAAGCTCTGGCACTTGGGCGCGATCGACACGGGACCGATCTTCTCCGGGTATCTCGGGCTCACCCTGTTTGCCGCGGCCGCGGTGGCGATCGGTCTCCTCGTGTCGAGCGTCACGGAGAGCCAGGTCATCGCGTTCTTCGTCACGTTCATCGTGCTCGCTGCGCTTTTTTTCATGGGCGAGATCTCGGAGCACGTCCCGAACGTGCTTGGCACGGTATTTCGAACTTTCAGCCTGAGGGAGCACTACTTCCAGTTCGAGCGGGGGCTCATCGACCTGCGCGATGTCCTGTTTTTCCTGTCGTGCGCCGCACTGGCGCTGGTCTTGGCCTTCCGCTCTCTCGAGAGCCGGAAATGGACCTAAGAGGTTAGCCCGTCATGGAACGCAAAGCGAAAGCCGCCGCCGAAACGAGCGTCTATCTCGTCGTCGTCGCGGCCATTCTGGTGGTGGTCAACGTCATTGCCTACCTCGCCATTCACAAGCGCGTGGACGTGACGCGCAACGAGCGGTTCACCCTCTCCCAGGGGAGCGCGCGCCTCGTGGGATCCTTGAAGAGCCCTCTTCAGGTCGACGCGTACGTCACCAAGGGGCTCCCCAAACTCGACGCCTTCGTGCGCGACCTCACCGATCTATTGCGCCTCTATCAGCAACGCGGCGGTGCGAAGTTCCAGTACACGATCGTCGAGGCCAAGTCGGAAGATCAGCGTCAGGCCGCCAAGGAAGCGGGCCTGAAGGACGTCGCCTTCGGCGAGGGGAGCGAGACGGGCGAAGACCAGGCGTCGATCGCCCAAGGGTACATGGGGCTCGTCTTCAAGTACGGAAGCGAAAAGGAAGTGATCCCCATCATCCAGCCCGACCGCGCCGACGGGCTCGAGTTCTGGATCTCCAACAAGATTCGGGAAATACGGGACAAGGCGGACAACCTCCATCACAAGATCGGAGTCATCTCCGGCAAGGACGAGATCAAGCTCACCGACACGAACCTCATCCCTTCGCAGGGTCAAAGGGGCGGTCCGTCGATCAAAGGGATCATCGATCAGGCCTTCCCTTTCTACAAGATCGAAGATGTCGATCTGAAGGACGGCGCCACTGAGATCAACAAGGAGCTCGACGGGCTCATCATCACGCAGCCGGGCAAGGATTTCACCGACAAGGAGCTCCGCCGTATCGACGAATTCTTGATGCAGGGAAACAAATCACTCGCCGTGTTCGCCTCGGCCGTGAACTTGAAGCAGGGCGACGCTTCCATGAAAGGTACGCTCTCGACGCACAATCTAGACAAGCTCTTGGCGGGCTACGGCATCGAAATGAAGAAGGATGCCGTCCTCGATTGGCGGCGGTCCATGCACCTTCCGGTCATCACGCAGACCGGCGTGCCCGTCAACATCCGCGCACCCGCCATTGTTCAGGTCCAGCACGATCCGCGGCTCGACGACAGCCACCAGTATTTGGACGACGGCTTCGCTGCCTTTTTCCGCGCCGACGAGCTTTCGTTTCCGTTTCCGTCGACCCTCGTCGCCCATCCCGACAAGCAGCCCGAAGCCAAGGTCAGGGTGGTCGCCCGCACGACGGAGAAGGCATGGTCGGAAACGAGCGACAGCATCGACCTCAAACTTTCCCCCAATTGGAAAGCAAAGCCGCCCCTCGACCAGAAGGCCATTGCAGTTTCCGTCGAAGGGACCCTTCACGCTGCCCTCGGGCCTGGTGACGGCGTCGAGGTGCCGAACGTGTCCAAGGACAAGAGCCGCATCCTCGTCATCTCCTCGGCGGGCTTCCTGACGAATCCTTTCGCCAGGTCCGGAGCCGGGACGGAGCTCGGCGGTCAGTTCGCGATGATGGGGCCGGTGGGGGGAGACGAGCAGCTCCAGATGATCTCCCAGCCCTACGCCCAGAAATACCTGACTGGAACGATCCTGGCTTTCAAGAACGCCCTCGACTGGATGAGCGGCGATTCCGACCTCATCGCGGCGAGTGCCAAGATCCTGGGCGAAGCCAACCTCACCTACGACGGCATCACGCGCCCCACCATCGACGCGAGCGACGACGACAACTCGATCAAGAAAAAGGACGAGGAGTTCCGCGACGCGCGCAAGAACACCCAGCGTAACGTTCAGCTCACGCTCACCCTGCTCTGCCCGCTCCTCTTTGCCGGATTCGGCATCCTCCGCTGGCGGCAGCGTGAAGGGGGCCGGGCGAGCATCACCCTCGATTGACAACCTGCGGGAAGCTCTTGCTTTCCGCCACAACATCCGATGGCCATGAAGACGGAACAGAAGATCTACGCAGCAATCGGTGTGCTCGTCGTCCTTCTCGGCGGTCTATGGTTCGCCTTGAAGAGCGAAAAGGACGACGCGCTCGCGCACTCGCTCACGGCGGCGAGTGCTTCTCTCCCCGAGGTCAAGCTTCCCGCCGATGACGTCGACAAGGTGACGAAGATCGAAATCAAGAACGCCAACAAGAGCGACGTGGTGCTTGAGAAGCAAGGCGAGAGCTGGAAACTCACCAAGCCGGTCGAGTACCAGGCCAACCAACAAAACGTGAAGTCGCTCCTCGACAACTTGAAGGAGCTCCGCGTCAAGGACTCGATCGACACGGGCAAGAGCCAGTATGCGACGTACGACTTGGAAGACGACAAGGCCGTCCACGTGGAGGTCCACAAAGACGCGACCAAGGCGGTGGATCTCTATTTCGGCAAGAGCGGAACGCGCGGGCAGATGACCCGTATCGCCGACAAGGAAGGTGTCTACGTCGCGAGCGGCTATTCGAACTACCTGTACACCCGCGACGTCAAGGACTGGCGCGACCGGGATGTCTTGAAATTCGAGGATGCGAACGTCGTCGGTGTCACCATCACCAACGCCAACGGGGCATTCAGCTTCTCGAAGGGAAGCGACGACAAGTGGTCCGGCACCTTCAAGGGAAGGGCGATCACCGGCTTCGATCCGGAGAAGGTGAAGGACATGATCCGATCGTACAAGGCGCTCACCGCCGACGATTTTGCCGAGCCCGGCAAGGGCCCCGCGGATACCGGCCTCGACAAGCCCGCGGTCGTCACTTTCAAATTGAAGGACGAAGGGGGCACGCTCAAGCTCAACGTCGGAAAGGAAATCGCCGGCAAGGGGCGTTATGCGGAGAAGGAGGGGAGCCCGACGGTGGTGATTCTATCGACGTACACGTCGGATTGGGCCGTGGCCGCGGAATCGAAGTTCCAGAAGCCGGAAGCGGTGAAGGACGGCGGTGCGCCGGGGGGTGGCAAAGCGGACGGGGGGGCGAAGAAGAAGTAGACGGCATTGAGGGGGAGTTAGATTCGCAGACAGGGGATCCTGCTCCTGTCCCAGTCCCTGCTCCTGTCCCTGCCCCAGTCCCTGCCCCCTGATCCTGCCCCTGCCCCGATCCAGGATCAGGATCAGGATCAGGATCAGGATCAGGATCAGGATCAGGATCAGGATC
>JADMIO011631515.1_pt1 | contig 67954 bp, 51 predicted proteins | sample 8958161 | NCBI WGS metagenome assembly JADMIO01 (sample SAMN16585339, study PRJNA669376) | soil metagenome | isolation source: Crop rotation soil | place: USA: Cullars Rotation, Alabama | collected 2011 | reverse complement strand
GCCGCGACTTCAAGTCACGTGAATTCCAAGCTTCGGATCCCACTGTGCTGGAAAGGTCAACGATGAAGCGGCACGCACGCGTCGCCGCCGTGAGATAAGGCCAGACGCCTTCGGAGACGGTTCCCTCCTCGCCGGGCGTGTCGAGCGCCGAGACGGCCTCCATGAGCGCGCGGACGGCAAAGGCGGTGGGGACGAGCGTCGGCGTGCCGCGCGGCGCATAGAAGGCTCGGCCCTGCCAGTCGAAGTTGTAGCCCCACGCCGCGCCGCCCGTCTCCGCGCGCGCGTTGAGCAACTCTGCGAGCAGCGCGCGAGCTTCATCTCTATACTCTTCCCTGCCCGTCGCGCGCAGGCGCGAGAGGGCCGCGAGCGCGAAGAGCGCCGTGCCCTTCGCGTTCTTTCCGACGGGGACGCGCGTCAAGGCGCGCAGGTTGAAGGGCGAGCGCTTGAAGAGCTGTGTCCAAGCGAGACGGGCGAGGCGCGAGCGCTTGAGCGGCGTCGCGCGGAAGAGGCGACTGTTGAGCGCGTCGAAAGGGTCGTGCCCCGCGTAGTCGCGCGCGCGACACCAAGCGCGCAGGCACTCAAAGACCGACTCTAACAATCCGGAGTCCGGAGTCAAGAGAGCTCGGCTCTCGTCATCTTTGACTCCGGACTTCTTATTCTGCATCGCGGAAGCCGAGGCGCTCGCGGACGGCGTAGATGGTCTTGGACTGCGACTCGTGGTAGGTGCGCACGAGCATCTCCGCGAGCAGCCCCATGAGGATGAACTGGACGCCGACGGCGAACATGACGATGGTGATGGTAAACAGAGGGTTGCGGATGAAAGACTCGCCGCCGAGCTTGCGCAATAAGGCCCAGACGAAAGCGATGACCGAGATGAGGAAGGATGCGAAGCCGAACATGCCGAAGACGTAGATCGGCTTCGTGTGGTACGAGGCCATGAACTTGATGGTCATCAAGTCGAGCATCACTTTGAAGGTGCGCGAGAGCCCGTACTTCGACTTGCCCATCGTGCGCGGATGGTGGCGGACGGGAATCTCCGTCACGCGCGCGCCGACCCAAGAGGCGTAGATGGGGATGAAGCGGTGCATCTCGCCGTAGAGCCTGACCTCTTTCAAGAACTCGCGGCGGTAAGCCTTCAAAGAGCAGCCGTAGTCGTGCAGGCGCACGCCGCCGATGAACGAGATGATGCGGTTGGCGATCATCGAAGGAATCTTGCGCGAGACCATCTTGTCCTGCCGCTCTTTGCGCCAGCCCGAAACCACGTCGAAGCCTTCGTCGAGTTTGTCGAGCAGGCGCGCGATGTCGGCCGGGTCGTTCTGGAGGTCTGCGTCCATCGGGATGAGGACTTTGCCGTGCGCGGCGTCGATGCCGGCGGCCATCGCGGCGGTCTGGCCGTAGTTGCGCCGGAGCGCGACGACCCGCACGCGCGGGTCGCGGCGCGCAAGCTCGCGCAGGACTTCGAGACTGCCGTCGGTCGAGCCGTCGTCCACGTAGATGATCTCGGCCGTGCGTCCGAGCGCAGCCAGCGCCTCGTCAATCTTCCCGTGCAGCGGACGCAGGTTCGGCTCCTCGTTCAGCACCGGCAGGAACAGCGAAATCTCCGGCGACGCGCCCGGCTCCGCCACGGTCGCCGCCACGGTCGGCTCGTCTGCGATGGTCGCCTCGTCGGCCGCGTCCGCGCCCGCGCGACGGCTGATGACGGTCTCTTCCTCGTCGTAAATCTTCATAAAAAATCCTTCGGAGCGATTAGCGTTCAGCCTTCAGCTTTCAAGCTGCTTGGATTGGCTGAGAGCTAAAGGCTGAACGCTGACAGCTTCTCTCTTAAACCACTCGACGAAACGTCGGATGCCCTCTTCAATCGGCGTCTGCGGGTCGTAGCCGAGGAGGCGGCGCGCCTTCGAGATGTCGGCGAAGGTCTGCGGCACGTCGCCGGGCTGGAGCGGTTGGCGTTCGATGACAGCCTTTTGGCCCAGCTCGCGTTCGAGCAGCGCGATCAGCTCTCGCAGCTCCACCGTGCGCGACTCGCCGAGGTTGAAGACCTCGTAGTCGCTTGCTTCATAGTCCATCGCCGCGCGCACGCCCGCGATGATGTCGTCAACGTAGGTGTAGTCGCGTCGCGTCGTGCCGTCGCCGAAGACCGGGATCGGCCGCCCGGCGGAGATGAGCCGCGCGAACTTGTGAATGGCGAGGTCTGGACGCTGGCGCGCTCCGTAGACGGTGAAGAACCGCAAGGCCACGCAGCGCAGGCCGAAGAGGTGCGAGTACGCGTGACAGAGCAACTCGCCCGCGGCCTTCGTCGCCGCGTATGGGCTGATGGGCTCGAAGACGGGGTCGTCTTCGGCGAAGGGAACTTTTTCGTTCTCGCCGTAGACCGAAGAGGAGGAGCCGAAGACGAACTGGCGCACACTGTCGGCGCGCGCCAGTTCGAGCAGGTTGACGGTGCCGTTGATGTTCGTCTCCGTGTAGAGCACCGGCTCCACAAGCGACGGACGCACGCCTGCGCGCGCCGCGAGGTGGACGATGCAGTCGAACTTTGTCTTTGCAAAAATCTCTGCGAGCGCCGCGCGGTCGCGGATGTCCGCCTCGTGCAGCGCAAACTCTTCTCGGCCCATGTGCGGCTCGACGTTGCGACGCTTCAAAGCGGGGTCGTAGAAGTCGTTGAAGTCGTCAACGACGTGGACGCGCCACACGCCCTCGCCGAGCAGACGCTCCACGAGGTGCGATCCGATGAACCCCGCTCCGCCCGTGACTAAAACGTTTCTCATAAATTAGTAGACAGTAGTCAGTAGAAGAGCTTTCTCTTGATGAGCCTTTCGTGTGTCGGTATCAGCGCCCGTCGAGCGGAGCCCTACGGTCTACTCCTTCCTAGCGTATATCCAGAGGTGCCAACCCCAGCGCGCGGCGAGGCGCGCTTCGAGGTTGCGCGGGAGGCGCGGGCCTAAGAGCGGGAGCCAGCGCTTGTTCAAGAAGTGCACAGCGAAATCCACCTGTGGAAAATCCTCGAAGAGCGCGCGCGCCTCGCGCCGCGAGTAGACGCGCGTTAAAGGGTTGCCGGCCCCGTCCGTGTTGCGGCTCAAGAATTCGCCCGCCGAAAGATATTGCGCGGCGTCCTCCTTCAGACGCGCGGCGTGCTCGCGCAGGCTCTCGACGGGCTCGCCCGTCAAGCGATGTGCGAGGCGGAGTCCGCCCTCCGTCCGCAGCAGACGCGCGCCCACGCGGCGGAGCAGGCCGATGTTGACGCGGTAGTTGTAAGAGTCTCGGTGATAGAGCATCACGACCGCCCGCCCGCCGGGACGCAAGACGCGGCGCACCTCGCGGATGGCCGCGCGCGCGTCCGGCGTGTGGTGCAGCACGCCGTGCGAGTAGACGAGGTCGAAGCTCTCGTCTGCGAACTCCAGAGCTTCGGCGTCGGCCACGCGGAACTCGCCCGACAAGCCTTCCAACTCGAAGCGCCGTCTCGCGAGCGAGACGGCGGCCTCCGTCAAATCCACACCCGTGTAGACGGCCCCCGCGCGCGCGAAACGCGCTCCGTCGGTTCCGAGCCCGCACCCGATCTCAAGCACGCGCAAGCCCTTCGACTTCTCGAACCCGGCAGCCTCTGGGATGTGCCACTCCGTTCGGTAACGATGCTCCTCGACGGCCTCGTAGAAGCCGCGCGTGCCCATCTCCGCATCGGAGAACTTCGTCCCGCACGGGTGCTCCTGCCAGAACGCCCGCACCCTCTCCTTCAGACTCTGCCGCTCGTCCGCCATGAAATAGTTCGCCGACACCTCTTCACGCCGCCCCGGCCCGCGCACGCGCCTTATGTGAAGCCACACAGCGCGCTCCGCGCCCCACGCACGAAACTCAGGAAATTACCATGCCACTTCCGCCACCGACAAGCAACCGCCCCTCGCCGCCTGAAACTTTATCCTTTGCCGGTCGCCGCTCTCCGTGTATCCTTGCGGCGCCGTTTGCCCAAACCGGCCGCACGAACGGGACACCTCTTAAGTACCTCCTGCGTCGCGCGCCGCCACAACATAGCTTCACGAGGTGCGCCATGACCACAGACGCCCGCCCGACAGTCTTCATCAGCTACAGCCACCGGGACGAGCGGTGGAAGAACCTTCTCATGAAGCATCTCGGCGTGCTCCGCGACCAGAGTTTGATTGACATCTGGCAAGACCGTCTCATCGAGGCGGGCGCAGACTGGCACGCCAACATTAAGGCGGCAATGGAGGCGGCGAGCATCGCCGTCCTCGTCATCACGGGCAATTCCCTCACCTCAGAATACATTCTGAGTTCCGAAGCTCCGCCTCTCCTGGAGAGACGCAAGAGCGAGGGCGTGCGCATCTTTCCCCTCATCGCCGAGCCCTGCGCGTGGCAGTCCGTGAACTGGCTCCGGCAGATGAACCTGCGCCCGACCGACGCCCGCCCGCTCTCGGCCGGCAACGAGAGCCAGATTGATGCAGACCTCGCCGCGCTGGCCTCTGAAATCTATCTCCTGACCAAGTCGGCCGCCGCCGCCGCCGAGCCGCGCGGAAAGTTCGTCCCGCTCAACCCCGACGACATCTCCATCGGCCGCCTGCCGGTCACGGGGCGCGACCTGTTCGGGCGCGAGCTTGAACTGGACATGCTCGACGGCGCGTGGGCGGACACGGACACGAACGTCCTCACGCTCGTCGCGTGGGGCGGGGTCGGCAAATCCGCACTCGTCAACCACTGGCGGCGCAATCTCGCGCGCGACGAATACCGCGGGGCGGAGCGCGTCTACGCGTGGTCTTTCTACCGGCAGGGCACGAGCGAGCAGAACGTCTCGGCCGACCAGTTCATCGACGCCGCGCTGCGTTGGTTCGGCGACCCAGACCCGACCGCGGGCACGCCTTGGGACAAGGGCGAGCGCCTCGCGCGTCTCATCCGAAAGCAGCGCACGCTCCTGTTTCTCGACGGGCTGGAGCCGCTCCAGTTCCCTCCCAATCGCGGTTATCAGGAGGGCGCGCTGAAGGAGCACTCGATGCAGGCGCTCCTGCGCGAACTGGCCGCACACAACCCCGGCCTCTGCGTCATCACCTCGCGGCTCGCCGTCGCAGACCTCGCCGACTCCGAAGGCGACACCGTGCGCCGCATCAACCTCGAACATCTTTCGCCGCAGGCGGGCGCGGAAGTCCTCCGCGGACAGGGCGTGCACGGAGAGCAGGCCGAGCTTGAAGCGGCCTCGAACGAGTTCGGCGGCCATGCCCTCGCGCTGACCCTGCTCGGCAGCTACCTTGCCAACGTCTACGAAGGCGACATCATGCGGCGCGACCGCATCGAGCTGCTGCGCGAAGACGAAGAGCATGGGGGCCACGCGCGCCGCGTGATGGGCTCCTACGAAAAGTGGTTCGGCGAAGGCCCGGAGCTGGCCGTGCTGCGCACGCTCGGCCTGTTCGACCGCCCCGCGAACGGCCCTTCCATCGCCGCGCTGCGGGCCGCGCCGGCCATCCCCGGCCTGACGGACGCCCTGCAAGGCATCACGGAAGAGGAGTGGAGGCGCACCCTCCACCGTCTCCGCGCCGCGAGGCTCACGGCCGACCGCGATTCAGACCATCCGGACACGCTCGACGCCCACCCGCTGGTCCGCGAATATTTCAAACGGCAACTCATCCAGACCAATCCGGACGCTTGGCGCGAAGGCAACAGCCGTCTCTATGAACATCTTCGAGATACGACCAAGCAGTTTCCCGACACGATGGAAGAGATGGCTCCTCTCTACACGGCGGTCGTTCATGGCTGTGAGGCCAACAGACATCGAGAGGCGCTGGAGGATATCTACTGGCAACGGATTTTGCGCACCACCAACTTTTACTCGACTCAAGATTTGGGGGCCTTCAGCGCCGGGCTCGCCGTCCTCCGTTCATTCTTCGAGGTGCCGTGGCAGCAGTTGTCGTCTCAACTGGCGGAGGAGGACAAGCTGTTCGTTCTGAACCAGGCCGGCGTCTGTCTTAAGGCTTTAGGCCAACTGCCGGAAGCCTCAGAGGTGTTGAAGGCCGGACTGCCGATTGAGATCAAGCGCGAGGAGTGGGGTAACGCCAACATCTCTGCGGCCAACATCAGCGACCTCTATCTGGTCGCAGGCGACCTCAGTCAAGCGCTGGAGTTTGCTGAACAGAGCGTCGAGCTGGCGGCGCGGGCCGGGAGCGCGTATCGCCAGACGGTCAACATGGCCCGGCAGGCCAGCATCATTCATCAGCTCGGCGATTTCGCTAAGGCGGAGCAGGTCTTTATCGAGGCCGGGGAGATGCAGAAGCAAGCTGATACTGAGTTCCCCTTTCTCCCCCCGTTCAGCAGCTATCAATACTGCGAGCTGTTATTAGACCAAGGGAAGATATCCGAAGCGCAGACACGCACGGCGCAGTTGCTTGAATACTCCAACATGATAAGCCACCTGCTCTCGCTGGCCTTGATGCAGTTGACTCTCGGTCGCTCTTATCTGCTTCAGGCGCAGGCAGGCGATGCGAGCGATCTCGAAAAAGCCGCGACTTACTTGAGAGAGGCGGTCGTGGGTCTCATGCGAGCCGGTCAACTGGACGAGCTGCCGCGCGGCCTGTTGGCGCGCGCGGCTCTCTATCGCATGAGAGGCGATTTCACCAACGCGCGCTCTGATATCGATAAAGCGATGTCACTCGCCGCGCGCACGGGGATGAGGCTTTATCAGGCCGATTGCCAACTCGAATACGCGCGACTCTCTCTGGCGCAAGCCGAGCCGGGGCGCGCGCGGGAACATCTGCGTTTGGCCGCCGAGCTGATCGAGCACATGGGCTATCACCGGCGCGATGCGGCCGTGAGCGAGATTGCGCGAGAGCTACAGGGCGCATAGTCGTCGCCGCGCCGAAGCAGAGGTGAACGGATAGAGGGGAGGACGGGCGTGCGCCCTTCCTCCCCTCCTTCGTTCCAGAGCCGCGCTCCGAGTCGTCCTCACGTCTCGGCGTCGCGGAGCATCTCGCGCCGCGTGCGCTGGTATTTAAGATAGGCGAGCGAGAGGAAGAGCAACGCGAAGGCGGATTGTGCGACGAGGCCGCGCGTGGCCGCCGCCGCCGCGTTGTAGCGCGGAGCCGAGCGCGGCGTGTACTCAGTCGGGATGAGCGTCTTCCCGACGTGCCGGAAGCCGGGATGCGCCTCCTTCCAACTCGTGCTGTCGTCGTCAGACTCCGTATTGAAGGAGCTGTCGAGATAGTAGTTGCCCTTGGTGACGACCTCTGTATAGGCGATGGGGTTGAGGAGCGCGGCCGTGTTGTCCGACTTTTTGAGCATCATCCCGGCCACGCCCGCGAAGATGTAGAGCATCAAGAGCAGCGCCACGCCCGCCCAGCCGCCAAGACGGAAGCGGAACATCGCGCAGAACTGCACGAAGCTGACGGTCGCCACCAGCGTCAACGCGAAGCTCAATGCGACGGGCAGAAGCTGCCAACTCGCTCCGCGCCCGCCGCCGGGCGGGTCGAAGTGGTAGCTCGCCCACAAAGCGAAGAGTCCGGCGAGCGAGACGCCCGCCGCGACGAGAATCGTCTTGACCGAAGCCTTGATCTCCGAGCGTTGCAGCAGCGCCAGCGGGTCGCGCTCGACGCTCCACCACTCGCGCAGGCGTCCGCGCGTCAGCGCCGACCCACCCGCCACGGCCGTCACCGCCGCCCAGCCGAGCAGCATGAACATCTGAAGGCGGTCAACCGGCGTCACGTCGTCCAGATGCCGTCCCCACAGCAGCCCCATCACGAGCGCGCACGCCCCCGCGAGGAAGAGCCAAGCCGTGCGCGGCCCCGTCGGAATCAACTGCCAAGCCTTCACGCGCCGGATGGCCCCCACGAACGCCCACAGCCCCGCGAAGGCGAGCAGTCCGAGCACGACCGCGTAGGCGGGGACGCGCGCGCCGTAGAAGTGCCACCAGAAGGCCTCGTAGTGGTCGTAGTAATAAGAGCTGCGCTCGCCCTCGTTGAGCCACTTCTCCATCATCTCGTAGTCGGCCATGAAGATGCGACTGAGCGCGAGGGCCGTCACCGCCCCGCCCACCGCGACGAGCGGCCCGACGAGCAGGCCGCCGCGCAGCGCGCGCTCAGAAGGCCCGCAGAGCGCCGCCGAGACGTAGAGCCCAAGCGCCTGCCACGCAAAGCCGCCGAAGAGCAGGAAGAGAAAGACGCGCGCCATCATCGGCGCGCTGAAGTCGCCGAGCCAACCGGCGACCAGCGCGAACGGCAAAAGCATCAGCGCGACGAAGTAGGCCAGCGCGCCCGCGCCCCAGAACTTGCCCGCCGCCAGACGCCACGGCGAGAGCAGGCTCATCTGCTGAAAGATGACCGTCCCGCGCAGACGCTCCTGCACGAAGGAGAGCCCGGCCATCGCCGGCCCAAGCATGAAGAGGAGCGCGAAGAGCGCGACCGTCAGGATGACGTAGGAGGTGCTGCCGAAGCGCCGCACCTGCTCCGCGTAGAGGTTGGCCGCGCGGCCGGGCTCGTCGAGGCTGAGGTTGTACGCGTAAGAGGAGGGCGCGGATTCGTTCCAGATTAGCCACGCGCCCGCCGCAACGAGCGCCAGCGTCAGCCCCGCGACGAAGAGCGCGCGCCGCCGCGGCAGAGACGTGCGCAAGCTCCGCACGAACTCCGGGTTCAGACTCATCGAAGGATTCCAAGCCATCGCAAAACCTCCCGACTTTGAAACGATGCTGGGGAGTAGTTAGCAGTCAGCAGAAGACCTCACATGCTGAATCGCCCAGACCGGCCTCAACGACCGCAGCGCGGAGCGCTACTATCTCCTGACCACTTCCTTCAAGACACCTCGCGGCTGCCTTCGGCGAGGAAGACATCCTCGACCGTCAGCCGCCGCTCGTAGAAAGAGACGATGCCGGCGTGCGCCGAGACCAGCTCGCGGTGCAGCGTCGCCAGCTCCGCGCGCTCGCCCGTATGCGTGAAGTCCACGGTCGCGCCCTCTACTTTAACCCCTTTCAGCCCCGCGCGCGCACTCAAATCTTGCGCGAGCCGCGCCGCCGACTCCGCTTCGAGCAGCTCGACGCGCACGGGCGTCCCGCCCGCGAGTTGTTCGACCAGAGCGTCGATGCGCCCGGAGCGCGCCACGCGCCCGCGCTCCATGATGACGACCGAGGTGCTGAAATCGGCCAGCTCCGTCAGGATGTGCGAGCTGACGAAGATGGTTGTCCCCATCGAAGCGAGCTGCCGGATGAGGTCGCGCAGCTCGACGCGCGCGTGCGGGTCGAGCCCCGAAGCGGGCTCGTCCAAGAGCAGAACCTTCGGCGCGTGCAGCAGCGTCTTCGCAATCACCAAGCGCTGCCGCATCCCGCGCGAGAGCGAGCCGACCTGCGCGTCGCGCTTCGCGCCGAGGTTGGTCAGGCCGAGCACGGCGTCGATGCGCTTCTCGACGCTCTCGCGCGGGACTTCGTGCGCGCGCGAGAAGTATTCGAGGAACTGCCGGACGCTCAACTCTTCGTAGAGGCCGAAGGTGTCGGGCACGTAGCCGACGATGCGGTGCAGGCGTTTCGGCTCGGCCCCGACCTCGACGCCCGCCACCTCGATCTTCCCGCTCGTCGGCCGCAGCAGGCCCGCGAGCATCTTCAGAAGCGTCGTCTTCCCGGCCCCGTTCGGCCCCACCAGCGCGCACGTCTCACCCGCCGGTACGAACAGGCTCACCTCGCGCACGGCCGGGTGCGTGTCGTAGAACTTCGTCAACCCTTGCGTGCTAATCATCTTCCCTCGCGCACTTTTAATTGACGCCGAACGGCGCGTAAACGTTCCCGAACGGCGCGTCAAAACCTCTCACGGCTGCGTCCTGAACGATGCCGCGCGCCTAATCTTGCCTCACGCGGCCCGCGCGGCCCGCGCCCGCGCCGCCGGCCGAGAGTATGCGTTCGAGCATCGCCTTGTCGTCCGGCAGGATGCCCGACTTGACGAGGCGCGGCGTGAGCGTGCGCCAGTTGGGCTCTGCGTTGAAGACGCGCCGGAAGAGCGGCAGAGCCTCTGCGACCCGATTCATGTTGGCGAGCGCGACGGCGTGCCAGTAGACCATCTCGATGTTGTCGGGCACTAGCCTTTCGGCCGCGCCGTACTCGCGCAGCGCGCCCTCGTTGTCCTTGCGCTCGACGGCCGCGTCGCCCGCGTTCATGTGGTTGTAGGCGCGCTGGAGCCTGACGAGGCGGCGCAACTCTTTGAGCGGCTCTGGGCTGTCGTCCACCCTCAAATCAAAGATGCGGTCGGCCCAAGGCTTACCTGTGGAGACGGCCTTGACGACGATGATGGCGGCCGACTGCCGCCCGCGTATGTCGCCGCCCGCGGCCTGCCCCGCGTCGAGCGCGGCCAGCATGCGCTCGGCCAGATCGCCCTTCGCCGACTCGAAGGCGCGCGCCATCGCGGGCCACACGCGCGCGTTCGACATCAGGTTGGCCTGCACAGAGTAGTTCGCGCCCGTGTGGTCGCCTGCGGCCTCGATGCACTTCGCGCCCGTGTGCGCGGCGACGCGCCCGCGCGCGTCAACCATCGCCACCTGCCGCACGTCGCGCCCCTCGTCCTTGGCGAGCAGACTCTTTAGAGCCTCTTCCGCGCTCGCGCCGCCGCCCATCAGTTCGAGCCCGTTGCGGCCGTATGAAGGGTCTACGAACGACTGCGTGGCGACCGCGCCGACGCCCGCCTCGGCCCACGTTACATTCGACCCGACCGAGAACCAGTGCGACTGCACTGCGACGCCCATCTCGCCCGTCGCAGGGTCGCGCGCCACGATGGAGAAGGTGTGCACCGGCCGCAGCGGACGCGGCGCGGACGCCTCAGGTGAGTTCAAAGTCTGCGCCCCGGCCTTCGGCATCAACGCCGAGGCGAGCGCCGCGAATGTCACGAGCGTCAACATGATTCTCATCGTTCAGTGTCCTTCAGGAAGTCTGTCCCTACGGCTTTGCCGCGATGGCTTTCAGAAGGCCCAGTACCCTTGCGCGAAGCGCGCGGCGAAGAGCGCGAGCATGAGCACCGACCAGACCGCGACCGTCCCGCCCCACACGGGCCGCGACGCGCGCAGACGCGCCAAAAGGATGTAGGCCGGGAAGAGGACGAGCGTGTAGCGCGGCACGCTCAAGACGAACTTCGTGCTCGTCCACAGAAGCCAGTTGCAGGTCATCCACACCGCGTACGACGCGCGCAGGCGCAGCCAAGCCCACACCGTCAACGCCAGCCCCAGCAGCACGAAGAAGAACTCCTGCCACCCGACCATCTGCGCGTCCGAAGGCGCGCGGCCCCAGATCGAGTTCCAAGCCTCATGGATGCCGACCCACGGCCACGTCAGAGACTTGTACCAGTACTCGCCCTGCATGCTGAGGAACGCGAGCGGCCGACCGAAGACGTGCCAGTTGATGAAGAGATAGACGCCGAAGCCCGCCAGCCCCAACAGCAGCCACAGCCACTCGACGCGCACACGCCGCCCCTCGTTCAAGTAAGCCTCTCGCACCTCGAACGCGAGCGCGGGCAGCAGCAGCAGACCGTTGATGCGCGTCATCGCCGCGAGCGCCGCGAGCAATCCCGCCACGAGCCAGCTGCGCGCGCGCGCCGCGAGAAACGAGCCCAACGCGAGCGCGAGGAAGAGGCTCTCCGTGTAGCCTATGTGGAGGAAGTACGCGGTCGGGAAGATGAGCAGGAAGAAGACCGCGCCGCGCGCCGCGCGCTCCTCTTCGTCCAAGAGCGCGAGCCTGTAGAGCAGAAGTCCCGCGGCGATTGACGCCACGGCCGAGACGAAGAAGGCCGCCAGCAGCTCGTCGCGCAGAACCCAAACGGCCGCGCGCACCAGCCAAGGGTAGAGCGGGTAGAAGACTATCCAGCGCGCCTCGACGCCTTCGGAGACGTAGCCCATGCGCGCGATGTCGAGGTAGTGCGGCGCGTCCCAGCGGTTCCAGATCGTCAGCCAGTTGTAGGAGGAGCCGAGCCGCTCGTCCTTCCACACGACGTAAGCCTGCACGCCGAAGAGAAGCACCAGAGCCTTAACCGCCAGCACGAGCCCGATGGTCTGCGCATCGAGCCACGCCGGCCAACGCGGCGCGCTCTCTTTACGTCTGGCGACCTTCTTCTTCATCTAACGGTCAAGCGACTCTAACGGTCAAGAAACTCGCGCTGCCACATCTCAAGCGTGAGGAGTTGGAGGACTTGCAGGTTGAAGTCCTCGCGCCCCGAAAGATTCTCGTTGACCACGCGCCGCACCTCCTCCGGGCGGAAGAGCCCGCGCCGCTTGACCGTCTCTTCCGAGAGCAGCTCGTCCACGAGCGACCGCAGAGGCCCGCGCAGCCAAGCGCGAATCGGCGCGCCGAAGCCCGCCTTCTTCCGCCACACCACATCGCGCGGCAACAGAGCCTCGGCCGCGCGCTTGAGGATGTACTTGCGCCGCAAGCCCCGCAGCTTCAGACGCGGCGGCATCCGCGCCGCCAGCTCGACCAGCTCATGATTGAGCAGCGGCACGCGCACTTCGAGCGTCGCCGCCATCGAAGTCCTGTCCGTGTAGTCGAGATTCAGACACGGCAGAAACGTCTTCATATCCACGTAGAGCAGACGATTGAGCGGCGCGGCGCGGCGCGTGCGCTCGAAGTAGCGCCGGTGCAGGTAGTAGGCATCCGCTTCACCGACCCGCTCGCGCACCTCGTCCGTGTAGAGACGCTGCTTGGCTTCATCGGTGAAGTACGTGCCGAAGCCCATGTAGCGCGACTCGAAGTCGAGCGCGGCGCTCCGCGCGAACTTCTTCGCGTTGCGCAGCGGCGCGGTCAAGCGGCCGGGCCTCCCGCCCGGAAGCGCGCCCGCCACGGCGCGCATGGCGGGGCGGCGAAGCGCCGTCGGCAAGGGGTCGAGCGCGCCCGCCAGACTCATCGCCAACTGCCGCGGGTAGCCCGCGAAGACCTCGTCGCCGCCCATCCCGGAGAGCATCACCGTCAAGGTCTCGCGCGCCTCGCGCGAGACGAGATAGCTTGAGATGGCCATGTCTATGAGCGGCATCTCAAGGTGTCGGACGAGGAACGGCAGCAAGCCCGCCACGTCCGGCCGCAGCATTGTCTCGTGATAGTCGGCGTCGAGCAGCGCGCCGACCCTGCGCGCCCAGGGCACGTCGCTCGGAATGATGTCGAAGCGCAGGTCTCCCTCTTCGATGCCGACCGTGTAGGTCGAGACGCGACGACCGCCGCCCTGCCGCTTCATCAACGCCGTCACGACCGACGAGTCAACCCCGCCCGAAAGAAACGAGCCGAGCGGCACGTCCGAAACCATCTCCATCCCGACCACGCGCTCAAGGGTTTCGAGCACGCGCTCGCGCCACCACTCTTCGCTGCGCCCCTCTTCAATCTCGTCAAAGGAAACGTCCCACCACTCTCTGACTCTAACCTCGCCGTCGCGCCACGTCAGGACGTGCGCGGGCGGCAGACGACGTATGCCTCGAAAGAGCGTGTGCGGGTCGGGCGTCCAGAGGAACGTGAGCTGCTGGTTGAGCCCTTCCAGATCGAGTTCGGGTTTGACGAGACCGGAAGCGAGCACGGCCTTTGCCTCGGAAGCGAAGACGAAAGACTCGCCCTCTTCCCCGTTCGCCGTCGCGTAGAAGAGAGGCTTGACGCCGAGCCGGTCGCGCGCGAGCGTGAGCGTGCGCGTCTGTTCGTCCCACACGGCGAAGGCGAACATGCCGTTGAGGTGCGCGAGCGCGCCCTCGACGCCCCACACGGCGAAGGCTTCGAGCATCACCTCCGTATCCGTGTCCGTGTGAAACGCGCGCCCCAGCGCTTCGAGCTGACGGCGCAGTTCGCGGTAGTTGTAAATCTCTCCGTTGAAGGTGACCGTGAAGCGCGCGTCAGCCGACAGCATCGGCTGATGGCCCGCGCTGCTCGTGTCGATAATCGCCAGACGCCTGTGCGCGAGACACGCGCGCCGCCCCTCGCCGTCCGCCGACGCAGAAGTCCACACGCCTTCGTCGTCGCGCCCGCGGTGCTCGATGGCTTTGAGCATCGCCCCGACGCGGCCATCCGGCTCTACAGAGATAAGACCGGCAATGCCACACATAACTTGATGAAGAGTGAATAGTTGATGGTGATGGGAAAGAACTGTCTTTAACCATTCAACATCTTCTATTCACTCTCTACTTCTTGAGTCTCTCCCCTGCGCAGCGAGTCGAGGATGCGGAAGGTCGTGCGCGTCGTGTTCGCAAGCTCTTCGAGAGGGATGGGCGCAGGGCCGCCTTCGCGCAACGCGGCGCAGACGGCGCGCACCTGTTCGCGCTGTCCCTTGTCCTGCGCGCGCAGACGCGTGCGCGTCTCTCGCCCGCCCGCGTACTCGGCGGCCGCGCGGAAGTCTTCGATGACGAACGCGCGCCCCGCGCCGAAGATTTCGACGCGCTCCTTCGGAAGCGCGCGGTCGCCCTCCGCGAGATATGCGATAGAACCGTTCGAGCCGTCGGCGAACTTGAGCGTGATGAAGACCGAGTCGTCGTCAACGGCCTCGCGGTCTGTGGAGGTGACCGACTCGGCGTAGACGCGCGTCGCGCGCGCGCCCGTAACGTACTGCATGAAGTCAACGAAGTGGCAGACCTCGCCGCGGATGCGCCCGCCGCCCTCGCGCGCGTCCTGCGTCCAATGCGTGCGCGGCACGCGCCCGGCGTTGACGCGATAGAGGATTGAGAGCGGCGCGCGGCGGTCTTGGAAGAACTCGCGCGCGGCGCGTGCGTGCGGCGAGAAGCGACGGTTGAAACCGACCGTCAGCCGACCCTTTGAAGCGTCGGCCGCCGCGAGCAGCGCGTCCAGCTCTTCGTCGTCGAGCGCGAGCGGCTTTTCGACGAACACGTCGAGGCCGCGCTCCAGCGCGCGGCGCGCAAGCTCGGCGTGCGTGTCGTGGCGCGTGGCGATGACGACGAGATTGACGCCCGCCTCCGTCAAGACCTCCTCCGCGCCGGAGACGAAGCGCGCGAAGCCGTAGCGCGCGCCCACGTCGCGCGCCGTCACGCCTGAGGCCGTGGCGATTGAGACGAACTCGACGCCCTCCGCCTTCAAGTGCGGCAAAAGCATCCGCCGCGCGTAGTCGCCCGCGCCGATGATGCCGACCCGCACCGAAGCATTTGAGGTTTGAGATTTGAGCTGCGAGGTTCGATTGCGGACGTGCCGCTCGACTTCTCGTTCGGCGTCGTACTTGATGAGGATGCCGAGATAGCTTTCGCGCGCGTCGCCGGAGATGAGCTGATACGCGCGCTCGCCCTCTTCGACCGCGAAGCGGTGCGTGACGAGCGGCGCGGTCTGCACGCTGCCCGCGGCAACGAGGTCGAGGAAGGCTTCGAGGTTGCGCCCCTCCGTCCAGCGCACGTACGGCAGAGGATAGTCTCGGCCGCGCTCCTCGTACTCCGGATCGTAGCGCCCCGGCCCGTAGGACATCGAGACGCGCAGCGTCAGCTCGCGTTGAAAGTAGACGGCGCGCGGCACGTTCATCCCGACGAGCCCGACGGCGACGACCCTTCCGCGCAGACGCGAAATCTCGCCCGCAAGTTCGATGGGCTCGTCAGACTGCGTCGCGGCCGTCAGCAGAACGGCGTCGGCTCCGCGCCCGCGCGACCAACGCAGCACGGCCTGCTTCACATCCGCGTCGGCCGCGCAGCCGTCGTCCGCGCCGAGGCGTTTCGCCAGCTCGACTCTCGAAGGGTCTAAGTCAACGCCGAAGACGCGGCAGCCGTTCGCGCGCAGGAGCTGCGCCGCGAGCTGGCCGATGAGGCCGAGGCCGATGACGACGACCGATTCGCCGAGCGTCGGCTCGGCGAGCCGCACGCCCTGAAGCGCGATGGCTCCGAGCGTGGCGAAGGCCGCGCTCTCGAAATCCACGCCGTCGGGCAGACGCACGCACAAGTTCTTCGGCACCGAGAGCAGCTCTGCGTGCGCGGCGTAGCCCGTCCCGGCGCAGGCCACGCGGTCGCCCGCGCGAAACTCCGTCACCTCCTCGCCGACCTCGACAACGAGCCCCGCCGCGCTGTAGCCGAGCGCGTGCGACTCGTCCAGCTTCTCGCGCACGGATTGAAGAGTGCTCAAGAGCCCCTCGCTCTTCACCTTCTCGATGACCTTGCCGACGAGGTCGGGCCGCTCCTTCGCTTTTCCGAGCAGGCTCTTGCGCCCCAACTCGACGAAGGCGCGCTCGGTTCCCGCGCTGACGAGCGACGCGGCGGCGCGCACGAGGACGCGACCGCGCTGCGCCACCGGCGCGGGCACGTCGGCCACGAGCCCCTCGCCCGTCTTCAGGTTTTGCAGAAGCTGCTTCATCAACGGGGCAGTAGACAGCAGTCGGTAGCCAGTAGAGATTCCTTCGTTACTTGAATCGTTCGCGCGCGAGCGTCAAAGGCCGCGACGCGGAGCGCTCCTGACTTCCGTCTACTCTCTACTGTCTACTCTCTTTCTTCTTCAGCGCCTCTTCGATGAGGCCGCTCACCCATTCGGCGCGCGCGTCCCACGTGCCGCCTTCGACCGAGCGTTGGCGGCGCGCGGCGGCCGCGGGGTCGTCTTCGGCGAGCGCCTCTTCGACGAGGCGGAAGAACTCTGCGCGGCTGCGCGCGATGCGCAGCACGTCCGACATCGGCTCGTATTCGGGGAGCGGCGAGATGACGACGGGCTTGCCCGTCGCAAGATACTCGCGCACCTTGATGGCCGACCCGTAGCTCGTGAACGCGCGCTCAGTTTCCCACGGCAGCACACACACATCAAAGCCCGCTGCGTAGCGCGGCAGCTCTGCGTAAGGGACTGGCGGCAGGAAGTGCGTGTTCGGCAGACTCTCAACCTCCACGCCGCGCGACTTGTTGCCGATGAAGACCCACTGCCAATGGGGCCGCTCCACGGCCGCGCGCTTAATCAACTCCTGATCGATCAGCCACGGCTCTATCGCGCCGAAGTAGCCGAGCCGCGGGCGCGGGATGCGTGCCACAGCCTCCGCGACTTCCAGCTCGCCGCTCCCGACCCTTGACCAGTGCTCGAAGTCTACGGCCTGCTCCAACAGGTAAGAGCGTTCGAGCCCGCGCGTCGCCTCTTCGAGCAGCTTGCGCCCCGAATAGAAGATGAGGTCTGCGCGCTCGATGGCGTGCTCGTGCAGGCGTCGGATGGCCGCGGGGTCGGTCGCGTGATCCATCGAGTTCTCGTCGTACTTGTCCGAGACGTGATAGACGACGAGCGACTCGTCGAGGCGGCCGATCATCTCGGCGGCGGTCGGGATGGCGACCCAGAGGATGGGCCGCTTGAGGCCGCGCCGTCGCGCGAGCGCGCCGATCTGCGCTGCGAGTAGGCTGCGGTTGGCGGCGCGCGCCGCGCGGCTTCCGTAGAAGGGCAGCGCCGCCGGCGAGACGACCGTGATGCCCTCCGGGGTGGTGCGCGCCAGCTTCGCGTACGAGCGCAGCTTGCGCACGACGCGCGGCAAGAGGTCTTTGTTCCCCAACCCCGGCAACCCCATCGAGATCGAGTTCACGAAGACGACGCGGTTCCCCGCCCTTGCGAACCGCCGCATGAGGTGGTTCTTCGAGTGCGGGTGGTGGTACCACCAGTCCTCGCCGCCGAAGCAGACTAGCGATTTTCCTGTGAAAATTGGCAACTGCTAATGCTCTGAGGGTAGCCGTGCGAGAAAAGCAAGACGCTTAAAAGGCAATCCAAATGTAAGCTGAAATATTAGCACGCGCCGCCGCGACGTAGTTTTGCGGCGCGTACTCTAGCAACCTCGTGAAGCCGTGAGAGACTGTCTAAACTCTCACACGTCCTTGTCGAGCAGCTTGGTGGTGTTCTCCGTCACGCTCGGCGGCGGGACGATCTCGGCGGTGTTGGCGCGCCGCTGGTCGAAGTGCTGGGCGGGGACGAACTGCGGCCCGCCGAGCGCCGGCCTCTCCGCGCTCGCGCTCAAGTCTCTGCGCGAGCTGAGACGGTCGAGGGGCAACAGCTCCTCTCCGAACAGGCGCGCGTAGAGCATCCACGCCAGCCCCGCCATGAAGAGCATGAAGGGAACGAAGAGCGGCCCCGGCGAATCGGAGATGATGCTGAGGAGGAGAAAGACCGGGAAGAGAAAGACGCTAAAGAACATCAGCTTCGCCCCGCGGCGCATGTCGCGCCGGCGAGTTGAAAGCTCTGGAGACGGCTGCTGCTGCTCCGCCGACGCCGCGACGGCCGCGGGGTTGTAACCCGTCAGGAGCGCCGCGTGCGACGCCAGCGAGAGGCCGCACCGGGGGCAGAAGCGAACTCCCTCCGTCGATTGTTGGCCGCATTGTGGACAGAACATTGTGCTCACCCGTGCTTCGTGGCGTTGCAGACATCCGACGCGAGACTTACGTCACACGGCGCGGAGAAGTTCGCGCCCGCGCGCCGCGCGTCGCGGACTGGCTGAGGCTTAACGCGGCGCGGCCCCCTTCTCCGGCAGGAGTTTGAACGAGCCGAAGAACTTCTTCGAGGTCTCTTCGTAGGAGGTCATCCGGTCGGCCGCGTTCTCGCTCGCGCGCCCGTTCTTGAAGGCGTCGCTGACGGGCGCAAGGTAGAGCAGTTGATACAGACGCCCTTTGGCGAAGAAGGTCTCGGCCCGGAAGAGCAGGCTCTTGTCCGCGACCAGCCACTCGCGCCCCACGTAGCCTTCGACGACGATCTCTTTCTCGCTCAGAAGCTTTCGGTTCGGGTCGGCGGCGAGCACCTGGTCGCGCGCGCCGTCGAGAATCGCATTGACGAACTGCGCCGTCTCCGAATATTGCGGGAAGTCGTTGTAGCCGACCATGTAACCGCCCGCGCCCGTCTCCGCGACGTAGAAGTAGATGGGGAGCTTGCCCATCGCCGTCTCAACCTCCTGCCGGTTCAGCTTCGGCTCGGCCGGCATGTTGACCGAGAAGCGGCCCTCCTGCGAGACGAACTCTTCCCAGAAGAGAATGCCCCGGCTGCGCGAGACAGGGGGCGCGGGCTGCGGCGCTTCCGAAGGCTTCGGGGCCGTCTGCGCGCTGCCGTGCGTGGCGATGGCCGCGAGCGCAAAGAGCAGTAGCGCGGTGCGTGTGATTCTCTTCAAGAGGCTCTCTTCCTTTCGTCGTTCATGAGGCTCCGCCCCGCGTCGGGGAAGGCGGCGAGACATGGCCGCCTGATACTACCGGAGGCGGCGACGGCGCTCAAGCGCGCCGCTATTGACCCGCGGCCGCGCCGGGCGCTACTTTCCAGACGCCGGACGACCGTCCAACCCCGTCTCTGGAGGAAGGCTATGCGCCGCAAACTTCTCCTCTTCGCGCTCCCGCTCGTGCTGTCGCCCGTGCTGGCGGCAGAGGCCCGCGCCTGCTCCTGCGTCGAGTACGGCACGCCCGTCTGCGCAGCTTACTGGCGGGCCGACGCGGTCTTTACGGGCGTCGTAACCGACTTCAAGGCGCTGCCGGACAGAGCGCCCGACGCGATGCCTCTGGCGCTGCTCCACTTCATCATCGAGGACAAGTTTCGCAACGTCGTCGCCGCAGAGCTTGACGTTGAGACGCTGCACGGCACGAGCTGCGACATGACCTTCAAGAAGGGCGAGCGGTGGCTGGTCTACGCCTATCGGGACGCGGCGACCGGGCGGCTGGCGATTTCGCCCTGCACGCGCACGCACCGCCTCAACGGAATGGACGAAGACCTCTCCTACATCAACGGCCTGCGCCGCAACCCGCCCGAACAGTCCATCTCCGGCAGGCTCAAGCGTGACGGGTACGAACCGCTCGCGGGCTTGAAGGTCACAGTCACGGGCGGCAGTCAGAGCTTCGAGACGACGACCGACGGCGACGGCGACTTCAAAGTCTCGCTGCCCAAGCCCGGCGCGTACACGGTGCGCGCGACCGTCCCCTTCAGCGCCGGCGGGGCGAGCTACACGGCGAAGGTCGAAGAGGAGGCGACGGACGAGAAGACAGACCTCAAGTATCCGGTCGAGATACCTCCGGGGCAATGCGCCTACGACGAGATTGAGGTCTACCGAGTTGACCTGCATGCGACCGCGTTGGTTTCCGGCAAGGTCAGCGACGAAGCGGGCGAGCCGGTCACGCACGGCTCCGTCCATCTCGTCGAGGCCGTGCCGCAGGAGGGCGAGGAGCCGCGCGGCCGCTTCACGCAGATAGGCGAGGACGGCAGCTTCAAGTTCGAGAACGTGCCGGTCGGGAGCTTCGTCCTCGTCATCAACCCGCGCGACGAAGCGCCGAGCCAGTACGACGCACCGCACCCGCGCACCTTCTACCCCGGCGTGGCCGAGAGAGAGCAAGCCTCGCCCCTCGTCATCACGGAAGGCTTGAAGGTGGAGGGCATCAACTTCCGCGTGCGCGGCCCACTGCGCAAGCGCGTCGTCACGGGCACAATCGTCAGGCCGGACGGGAAGCCTGCGGCGGAGGCCCAAGTCTCGCTCTACAACGGCGACAAGTACGTCCTCATGGTCATGACGGATGAGCGCGGCCGCTTCACGCTCGAAGCCTACGGCGACTTCGACTACCGGCTCGCCGCCGCCGCCTACATTGAAGTTCCGGGCACACGCGATAAAGTCTCCGCCAAGAGCGAGAAGGTCAAACTCCCGCCCGACTCCAATCCTGTCCCGCTCGTGCTCAAGCTGAAGCGTGAATGAGCGCGTCCGTCAGTCTGAGGCGACCCCGTGTAGACTGTAGCGAGTCGAGATGGAAACGCACGCACAAGGAACAGAGAAGCTTGAGCATGACGCCCGACGAAGGGGCGCGCGCGAGAGGCGGCGGAGGGCCGTGGCCTTCGGGCTCGTCTTTGCGGCGGCCTTCGGCGCGCGGCTGCTCTGTTGGCGTGACGTGAGGTTCGAGGCCCACAAGGTTCAGACCTCGGTCTCGGAGAACTACAGGCAAATGGCGCGTCTGCTCCGAGAGAACGGCGCGGCCTCGTTCTACGACCCGGCCTCTACGACGAGCGAGCCCGGCCTGCTCGGCCACCCGCCGGGCTACCCCTTCACGCTCGCCACGCTCTATGCGCTCTGCGGCGAGTCGGATGCGGCCGCGCAAATCTTTCAGGCCGCCTGCGACGCGCTCGCGGCGGCGTTGGTCTTTCTCATCGGAGCGGAGCTGCTCTCTTTCGGCGTCGGCGCGACGGCGGGCGCGCTCGCCGCCGTCGCGCCGCAGTTCTGTTGGAACTCTCTGCTGTTTCTGCCGGACACGCTCGCAGTGCTGCCCGTGCTGGCGGGCTTCTATCTGCTTGTGAGAGGCGGAGAGAGACGTGTCGCGCTTCGAGCGCTCGGAGCGGGCGCGCTCTTCGGACTCTCCTGCTGGCTGCGTGCGAACGCGCTGCTGCTCGCGCCGTTCGTGGCGCTCGCCGTCCCGCTGCTCTTCGCGCGCGGCGTGCGTGCGCGTGCGGCGCTGGCGCTCGTCGCAGGCTCTCTGCTGGCGGTCGCGCCGCTCACGCTGCGCAACGCAGTCGTCTACAAACGCTTCATCCCCGTCTCGCTCGGCGCGGGTCAGACGCTCATCGAGGGCATCGGCGACTACGACCCGGAGCGCCGCTTCGGACTGCCCGACACGGATGTCGAGCTAACGAAGATGGAGGCTGAAGAGGCGGCGCGACCCGAATACACCGCTTCGCTCTTTGCCCCCGACGGCATCGAGCGCGACCGAGAGCGTACGCGGCGCGCGCTCGCAGTCGTGCGCGCGCACCCGCTCTGGTTCGCAGGCGTGATGCTCAGGCGCGCGGGCTCGATGCTGCGGCTGGAGCGGACGCCGCTCGCTTCGACGGCTCCCGTCTCGGAAGGCTGGACGCGCTGGCCGCGGCTCGCACTGCGCGCGTTGCAGAAGCTCTTCATCACGGCGGTCTTCCTGCCGCTCTATCTCTTCGGCCTCTTCCTACTCATACGCGCGCGACGCTGGCGCGAGTTGGCGGCGCTCGTCACGGTTCCGCTCTACTACCTCTGCGTGCAGTCGGCGCTGCACACGGAGTATCGCTACGTGCTCGCCATCCACTACTTCTTCTTCAACGTCGCGGCGGCGGCGCTCTGCGAAGCGTGGCGCGCGGCGGGACGCGTGTGGTCGAAGAGCGCTTGAGCCGCTAACTCGCGCTGAAAAGTTGCAGCCCACGCGGCGGTCGCCAGCGCGCGCTCGCCCGTAAGGGCGCGGCGAAGCTGCGCGACGAGCGCGTCCACGTCGCCAAAGTCGTAGAGCAGCATGCGGCGCGTCTCGCCCGCGCGCGTCGCGTATAATCGGCGAGCGACGCTTCGAGGCCGCGGGGCAGCTCCGCCTCTTCCGCGCCGACGCGCGCGACCTTGCGACTCCGCCGTAAGGCGGCGGCACGGGGCCGAAGAGGACGACCTTTTTAGTCATCCGGAAACGAAGTCGGCGCGGGGGCCGAGGCTGGCAGATGGACGGACAGCAACACTCTCAAGCTTCAAGCGTGGCGGTCGTCGTGCCCTCCTACAACCACGCGCCCTTCGTCGAAGCGACACTGCGCTCGATCTTCGCGCAGACCGTTCCACCTGCGCGCCTGCTCGTCATCGACGACGGCTCGCGCGATGGCTCGCCGCAGATTATCGAGCACACGCTCAAAGACTGTCCCTTCCCTTCGGAGCTGCTCGCGCGCGAGAACCGCGGCCTGTGCGCCACGCTCAACGAAGGGCTCGCCAAGACCGAAGGCGAATACTTCGCCTACCTCGGCTCGGACGACCTCTGGCAGCCCGGCTTTCTCGCCGCGCGCCGCGCGTTGCTCGCCGAGAGGCCGCGCGCCGCGCTCGCATACGGCCACGCGCTTCTGATAGACGAGCGCGGCGAAGTCTTTGACTGCACGCGCGACTGGGCTGCTTACGCGGACGGCGACGCGCGCTCGATGCTGCTCGAAGAGACGTACGCGCCGATGAGCCCGACGGTCGTCTATCGCCGCGCGTCGGTCGAGCGGCACGGCTGGAACGAGCGCGCGCGGCTCGAAGACTATGAGCTGTATCTGAAACTGAGCGCCGACGGCGAGTTCGCCTTCGATGCGCGCGTGCTCTCCGCTTGGCGGCGACACGGGATGAACACGAGCGGCGACTTCGTGTGGATGATCGAGGCGCGACTCGAAGCGCAGCGTAACGCCTCAGGCTATCTCGGCTTGAGCCCCGCGGAACTCGAACGCTACCAACGCGCGCTCAACTTCGCCGGAGCCGAAGACCTCTTGCGCCTCGGCGACAAGCGCGCCGCGCTCAAGTATCTCCGCCGCGGTCTCGGCGGCGCGCATGATGCACGCGCCCTCGCACGCGTCGCACTGCGTCTGCTCACGCCCTACTCACTCGTCGAGCGACGCACACGCCGCAGGCAGGCCCGCTACGCGGACACGTTGAACGAGGAACGCTGAACGCTGCACTGAAGACAACTGTCCGACAGCTCATCGTTCATCGTTCATCGTTCCTCGTTTCAATCTATCCAACGCTCGTACCAGAGTGAAAGGTTGAGCAGCGCCCAGAGGTGAAAGCCCCAGTCGCGCGCGCCGCGTCGATGCTCGGCGAAGAGACGCGCGATGAAGTCGTAGTCGAAGAGTCCGCGCCGCCGGAGCGTCGAGGTCATCACGCGCGCCTCTAGCTCTGCGGCCGCCGCGCCGCGGAACCAGCCTTCGACCGGCGCGCCAAAGCCGCGCTTGCGCCGGTAGAGCACGTCGCGCGGCAGAACCTCTTCGAGCGCGCGCTTGAGAACGTGCTTGCCGCTGCGCCCCTCGACCTTCAAGGCGCGCGGGACGCCCATCGCGTACTCGACCAGTTGATGGTCAAGAAACGGCACGCGCGCCTCGACCGACGCGGCCATCGTCATCTTGTCCACGCGCATCAGCAGCAGCTCCGGCAGGCGCAGCTTCAGCTCCAGATAGGTCATGCGCGCGAGGAAATCCGACGCGGGCCGCTCGCGCGCGACGCGCTCCAAATCTTCACGCACGACTTCATAAGTGGAGAGACGGCCCGCGCGCGCCTGCGGCGAGACGAGACGACTTTTAAGAGTCTCGTCGAAGACGACGGCCGCGCCCCAGAAGAGCGCCTCGCCCGCGCCGAAGCGCCGCGCCAGCTCCGCCGCCTCCGCCTTCCCCGTCGCGGCGCTCACGAGCGGCCGCGCCAACGCGCCCGCCGCACGACGCGCAACGCCGGGCAGCGCTTCGGCGCGCCGCCAGAAGCGCTCGTAGAGACGCAGGTACTTGACGTACTTGTCATAGCCGCTGAACAGCTCGTCCGAGCCTTCGCCGACCTGCACGACAATCGTGCCCGACTCGCGCGCGAGCTTCGAGACGAAGTAGAGCGGCACGCACACAGGGTCGGCCAGCGGCTCGTCCTGATGAAAGACGAGGTCGGGGAGAAACTCTCTCATCTCGCGCTCGCCGATGAGAACTTCGTGATGATTGGTCGAGAAGCGCCGCGCGATCTCGCGCGCCGAGTCGAGTTCGTTCAGCTCCGCGTGGTCTCTGTAAGCGACGGTGAAGGTCTCGACCGGGCGCGACATCTGTTCGGCCATCAGCGCCACGTTGGCCGAAGAGTCCACGCCGCCCGACAGGAAGACGCCAAAGGGCACGTCCGACATCATCCGCTTTCTGATCGACTCGCGCAGCAGCCGGAGAATCTCCGCGCGGTACTCCTCTTCACGTACAACGCGCGCGCCGTTTGACGCCGCCGCGGGCGGCAGCGCGTCCCAATAGCGAACCAGCTCCACGTCGCCGCCGCGTCCGCAGACGAGCATGTGCCCGGCGGGGATTTTCCCGACGCCCTTGAAGAGCGTGCGCGGCGCGGGCGTCGTCAAGAAAGAGAGGTAGTGTTGCAGCGACTCTTCGTCCAGCTCGGCCGGAACAGAAGGGTGCGCGAGGATGGCCTTGATCTCGGAGGCGAAGATGAGACGGCCTTCGTGCAGATAGAAGTAGAGCGGCTTGACGCCCACGCGGTCGCGCGCGAGCACGAGGCGCGCGCGCCGCTCGTCCCAGATGGCGATGGCGAAGTCGCCCTCGATCTCTTTCACGAAGTCGAGGCCGCGCTCCTCGTACAGATGAATGATGGTCTCGCTATCGGTGCGCGAGCGGTAGCGGTGGCCGCGCCGTTCGAGCCCCGCGCGCAGCTCGGCGTGGTTGTAAATCTCGCCGTTGAAGACGAGCCACACGCCCGCCGCTTCGCAGCCGCGCATCGGCTGATGTCCGGCGGGCGAGAGGTCTATGATCGAGAGGCGGCGGAAGCCGAAGCCCAGACGGCCGCCATCGAAGACTTCCGCACCCACGTCGTCCGGCCCGCGGTGCGGCATCGTGTCGCGCATGCGCTCGATGAGCGCGACATCAACGCGCCCTTCGGCCGCCCCGTACTCCCAGACTCCGCAGATGCCGCACATAATTTAAGCGCCCGACTCCGCCCGCAAACGCTTCGACAACTCTAAACGCGCGCCCGCCTCTTCGCCAGCGCAGACGGGCAGCAGCAGCCAACGCGCGCGGCGCGGCACGGTCGCCTCAATCTTCCAAACGGCGGCGGCCGACTCCTGCTTCGAGCCGTAGTTGCTTGAAGACCAGCGCGGCTCGACCGTGACCTCTAAATCTTCTTCGAGCGAGATGACGAAGAGGCGCGCGCCCGTCGCGCGGTCGAGAATCTCCGCAGTCGAGCCTTGCGCGCGCACCTCGCGGCCGGGCGCGGCGTGGAAGACGAAGCGGAAGACGTGCGCTCCCGCGCCGTCCAAAATGTCTTCGACGAGCCAGAAGCGTGCGCGCCGGTCGAAGGTGACGACGCGGCGGTGCTTGACCGCGCCCGCGCTCAGGCGTTCGTAGCCTTGATGCTCGGCGACGACGCGGTCGCACCCCTCGTCCGAGTTGAAGTTGAGCAGGCGCGGCCGGGCCTCGTCGCCGTTGAAGAAGGGCGCGCTCTCCGGCGTCGTGTTCTGCTCCGCGCCGTCCGCCTCGACGGTCGAATGATAGGCGGTCGAGCGAAAGAGTGCGCGCTCGCGCAGGTCGGAGGTGTAGACGTATGTGCCGGGGTCTTTGATGAAGCTCACGCCGCAGGCCGAAACCTCGATGCTCAAAGCGTCGTTGTGTCCGTGCGCGCCGCGGCCGTCGAGCCCCGCGCCGCTCGCGTTCAGACGCAGATAGAGGTCGCCCTCGCGCAGCACGCACGCGCCCGCGTGCTCGAACGCTTCAGAGACGGAGGCGTCCGGGCCGGCCGTCTCCAGACCTTCGTAAGCGCGGACGCCTTCGAGGCCGCAGAGCCAGAAGAGCTCTGCGGGAGCGTCCTTCTGAACCTTGAAGCGCGGCTCGCGGAAGACGACCGCGCCGATTGCGAGAAGGTAGGCGTGCTCGTCCGCGGCGCGTCGGACGAGCGGCAGCAGTTGGCCTCCGTCGGCGTCGCCGACGAGCGGCGCGCGCCCGTCGGGCCTGAGCCCTGCGCGCACGTATTCGAGCATCGAGCGCACGCGCAGCCACACACTCTCTTCAACGTCAAAGCCGTTCTCGCGGCAGAGCAGAAACGTGTAGAGGTAAATCTCCGTGACGAAGCGTTGATAGCCGGTCGAGGATTCCCAGCTCGCGCCGTCGGGTAAGACCTGCCGCTCCAACTCGCGCCGCAGCTCGCCGAGCGCGAACTCGCGCCAGCCCGCGGCCGCGTTCAACTCAGGCAGGAGCAGGCCGAGCCAGAGCAGCCCGGCGAGGTCGGAGAGATAGTGATTGCCCGCGGCGATGTATGAGTATTCGAGGTTGCGCCGGACGTGACGCCCGTGCGCGTCGAAGAGCGCGAGGAGCGAAGCGAGTCTCTCTTCATCGAGCGACGGCGAGCGGCGAAAGAGCTGGAACGCCGCGAGCAGGTTGACGGCGCGCAGCGCCACCTCCATCGCGCAGGCCCAGTTCGGCCCGCGCCCGACGGGGTTCTGCGCGCGCCACTCTGCGACCTGCGCGAAGAACTCTTCGGCCAGCTCCTCGCCGCCGCCCGCACTGTAGGCGCGCCCAAGCGTGAGCAGTTGACCGAGCCGGTTCAACTCCCACAGCACGCGCACGTCCGAACCGTCGCCGCGCACAAGCTGCACGTCGCCGTGATAGGCGAGCGGCCAGCGCACGCCCGACACGGGCTCGCGCAGCCAGTCCACACGCTCGCCGTACATGCGCAGACCGTATCCGAGCAGCGGCCAGCGATGCGCCTCCGACACAAGGCGCGCCTCTTCCGACAGCTCCGGCGCAGCCGTCTTAAGATAAGCACGGCCGTCATCGCTTCCGGCCTCTTCAAATCCCGCGAACATGCGCGGCGCGCGGCGCGTGCGAAAGTGTTCGAGCAGTTCCGCGCCGCTCATCCGCGCGAACTCCGGCGCAAGCCGCGCGCGCGCGCCCTTAGGCGTCGAGACGAGTGACGCCGCGCGCTCGCCCAGGCGGCGCAATCCGACGGCGCAGCGACGGCCCGCTTCGAGCGCGCCGGCGCGCGCCGAGACGCGGCCGCGCAACGCGCGTCTGATCTGGCCTGCGACGCTCAACGTGCGACCTGACCTTCGGAGTTCTTTCGCGGATGCCGTGCGGCGTTCATTGGCGGCCAGTTTACAAACGCGCCTGTGAGGGTTCAAGCGCGGCGTTCGGCCCCGCGTTGTTTGACGCTCGCAGTCACGGCTGGCAGACTTACCACTCTGTTACCGTGCGAGGAAGAAGAACGACCTTGATCAGCTCGGAGACCGGAGAGACGACGGAAGGCGGCCTGCGCGCGGCCTCTGCGGCGCACGCCCAAAGCCCTGACGCGGAGGCGCGGCTCGCGGGGCTGCCGCACGCTCTGATACGTCCCGAAGAGGCGGGCGTCCAGCTCAACCTCGCAGACCTCTGGGCCTACCGCGAGCTGCTCTACTTCCTCACTTGGCGCGACATCAAGGTGCGTTACAAGCAGACCTTGATGGGCGTCGCGTGGGTCGTCATTCAACCGCTGGCGACGATGCTTGTCTTCGCGCTCGTCTTCACGCGCTTCGTGAAGCTGGACGAAGGAGGCATCCCTTACCCGCTCTTCGCCTACACCGGACTGCTGCTCTGGACCTTCTTCTCGGTCTCGGTCACTTCGGGCACGAACAGTCTCATCAGTAACACGAGCCTCGTCACGAAGGTCTACTTCCCGCGCGCCTTCATCCCTTCGGCGGCCGTCATCGCGGGACTCGTTGACTTCTCGGTCGGCTCGGTGCTGCTCTTCGCGCTGGCCGTCTATTACCGCGTCCACGTCACTTGGGGCTTGCTGCTGCTGCCCGTCTTCCTTTTGCTCGGAGCCATGCTCGCGCTCGGCGTGGGATTGATCGCGTCGGCGCTGACCGTGCGTTACAGAGACCTGCGCCACGCGCTGCCCTTCCTCTTGCAGCTCTGGATGTTCGCCTCGCCGGTCTTCTACCCGCTGGGGCTCGTGCCGGAGCGCTGGCGTTGGGCGTTCGCTTTGAACCCTCTGACGGGCGTGCTCGAAGGCTTCCGCGCGGCGCTGACGGGAACGGGCTTCGACTGGGGCATCGTCGCCGTGCCGGCGCTAGTCGCGCCCGCGCTGGTCGCCGCGGCCTTCTACGTCTTCCGCCGACTTGAAGACACCTTCGCCGACGTGATTTGAGGAGAGATGGAGCCGGTCGTCGTCCGCATCGAAGGAGTGAGCAAGCGCTACCGCATCGGCGCGCTGCATCCGGGCTATGACTCTCTGCGCGAGGTTCTGGCCGGCGCGCTCTCGGCTCGTCTGCGGCGGCTGCGGCGCGGCGCGCACGGGCTGCGCGGGACGACGCTCTGGGCGCTCAAGGACGTGGGGCTCGAAGTCCGCCGCGGCGAAATCCTCGGCATCGTCGGCCGCAACGGCGCGGGTAAAAGTACGCTCCTCAAAATCCTCTCGCGCATCACGCGCCCCACCGCCGGGCAGGTCGAAATCTACGGCCGCGTCGGCTCGCTCCTCGAAGTCGGCACGGGCTTTCACCCGGATTTGACCGGGCGCGAGAACATCTATCTGAACGGCGCGGTGCTCGGCATGCGCAAGGCGGAGATTGACAAGAAGTTCGACGAGATCGTCGCCTTCTCGGAGCTGGAGAAGTTCATCGAGACGCCGGTCAAGTTCTACTCTTCGGGGATGTACGTGCGGCTCGCCTTCTCGGTGGCGGCGCACCTCGAACCCGAAATCCTGATCATGGACGAGGTGCTGGCGGTGGGCGACATGGCCTTCCAGCAGAAGTGTCTCGACAAGATGAACGACATCCGCCGTCAAGGGCGCACCATCTTCTTCGTCTCGCACAACCTGCCGGCCATCACGCGCCTCTGCAAGCGCGCCGTTCTGTTGGAGTCGGGCCAGCTCGTCGCCGAAGGCCAGCCGCACGAAGTCGTCAACCGCTATCTCAGCTCAAGCTGGAACGCGGGCGCGGAGCGCGTGTGGGACGCGGCTTCGAAAGCGCCCGGCAACAGCGTCGCGCGTCTGCGGCGCGTGCGCGTCACGGACGAGCGCGGCGAGACGGCCGCCGCCGTTGACGTGCGCAGGCCCGCGCGCATCGAGGTCGCCTACGAAGTGCTCGAAGAGGGACACACGCTCGTGCCCGTCGTCGAGCTGTACAACCAAGAGGGGACGGAGGTCTTCAGCACGCACGACACGGGCGCAAAGTGGCGCAGGCGTCCGCGCCCGCGCGGGCTCTACACGAGCGCGGTCACGCTGCCCGCCAACCTTCTGGCCGAAGGGACGCTCATCGCGCACGTTTCGATAATGTCGCACTTTCCGTCTACAATCCTGCACGCACGCGCCGCCAACGCCGTCGCCTTTCAGGTCTTGGACGAGCCCGGCGGCGTCTCGGCGCGCGGCGACTACGTCGGCCCGATGCCCGGCGTCGTGCGCCCCCTCCTCGACTGGGAGACGGCGGAACGATGAACGCTGAACGCTGAACGCTGAACCGATGACAGCTTGTCTGACGGCTCATCGCTCAACGTTCATCACTCATCACTTCTCCTGATGAAAAAACTTCTGCGCGAGAGACTCTCACTGGCATCGAAGCTGCGGCTCAAGCGCGTGATGTTCGCGCCCGTCGGCTGGGCTCTGCGGCTCGCCGCGCGCGTCTACAACTTCGCCGAGCGCGTGGGCCAAAGCGCCGCGGCCAACGGGCTCGACCTGCACCGCGCCTTCGACGTGAAGCGTCGGCCGGGCCCGCCCCACACGCAAGCCTTCGGCGCGTCCGACTTCCTCTTCCTCGCGCGCACAGCGTCCGCCGACGTTGAAGGCTTAGACGCTGAACGGACAATCAAGACCTCCGTCATCATCCCCGTCTTCAACAAGGTCGAGTTCACCTTCCAGTGTCTGCGCTCGCTCCTGCGCGAAGTTGACTTCGAAGAGACGGAAGTCATCGTCATTGATAACGCCTCGACCGACCAGACGCGCGAGCTGCTCGCGCGCTTCCGCAGCTTCGTGCGCGTCATCGAGAACGCAGAGAATCGCGGCTTTGTAGACGCCTGCAATCAGGGCGCGGAGGCCGCGCGCGGGCGCTACCTCGTCTTTCTCAACAACGACACGGTCGTCCTGCCCGGCTGGCTCGAAGGGCTGGTCGAGACCGCGGAGCGCGACGAGCGCGCGGGCGCCGTCGGCTCGCTCTTCCTCTACCCGGACGGGCGCATCCAGGAGGCGGGCTCCATCGTCTGGTCGAACGGCGAGACGTTCCACTACGGCTGGAGCCGCTCGCCCGACGACCGGCGCTTCACGTTCGCGCGCGAAGTTGACTACTGTTCGGGCGCTTCGCTCCTCATCCGGCGCGAGTTGTTCGAGCGGCTCGGCGGCTTCGACCGGCGCTACGCGCCCGCCTACTACGAGGACACAGACCTCTGCATGGGCGTCCGCGCGCTCGGCTACAAGGTCGTCTACCAACCGGCCTCGCGCCTCTACCACTACGAGGGCGCGACGGCCGGCGCAGACCCGCGCGCGGGCTACAAGCGCTTTCAGGTCATCAACCGCGACAAGTTCTACGACAAGTGGCGCGACGTGCTCCAGCGTGAACATCAAGCGGAAGACCCGGCGGCGTCTGAGCGCGCCGCCAACCGCAAGTGGAACTGTCAGGTCGCAGTCTTCGACGAACGGATACCGACGCCCGACCGCGACGCGGGCAGCGCGCGCATGCTCCATGTCCTGCGCGCGCTCTCCGAGTGGAGCCACCCCGTTCTGATTACCGCGAGCAAGCAGGTCTGGCCCGACTACGAACGGCGTCTGTGGCGCGAAGGCGTCGAGACCGCCTCGGCGCTCGAACTGCGACGGCTGATGCGCGCGCGACGCTTCGAGGCGGCCGTCGTCAGCCGCCCCGAAGTGGCCGAGGCGCTGCTCAAATCAATCCGCCGCGCAGACCCGCGCTTGAAGATCGTCTTCGACACGGTTGACCTCCACTTCGTCCGACTCGCACGCGAGGCGGAGCTGACGGCCGACGCCGAGTTGAAGCGTGAGGCCGCGCGCTACCGCGAGGTCGAGACGCGGCTCGCTCGCGCGTGCGACCTCGTCTGGTTCGCCTCGACGGCCGACCGAGAGGCGTTTGAACGCGTCGCGCCCGGCCTCCCTTCGGCCGTCGTGCCGACCATTCATCCGCCGCGCGCGCGCGGGCTCGCGTTTGAAGAGCGCGCGCACCTCCTCTTCGTCGGCAACTTTGCACACCGCCGGAACGCCGACGCCGTCCGCTTCTTCAGCCGTGAGGCGCTTCCTTTAGTTCGCGAAGCTCTGCCCGAAGTCGAGTTGCACGTCGTCGGCGACGGCCCGCCGCGCGAGTTGGAGACCTGCGAGGGCGTGCGCCTGCTCGGCTACGTGCCCGATATCGCTCCGCTGTATGCGCGCGCGCGCGTCTTCGTCGCGCCGCTGCGCTTCGGCGCGGGGATGAAGGGGGGCATCGGCGATGCGCTCTCCTACGGTCTGCCGGTCGTCACCACGCGCATCGGCGCAGAGGGGATGGGCCTACGCGACGGCGAGGAGGCTCTGCTGGCGGAGACGGCTGCGGAGTTGGCCGCGGCCGTCGTGCGCCTCTACCGCGACGAAGCTCTGTGGCGAAAGCTCTCCGACCACGCGCACGCACACGCCGAGCGACACTTCTCGCCGCGCGTCGTCGGCCGCATCGTCAACGACTCCATCAAAGGACTGCTGGAAGAGTCCGAAAGGTCTCTGGCCGCGCCCCGCATCGCCAACCAGCAGTCCAAAATCTAAGTTCCGCGAGACAGACGCCCGCCGCAACCGTTTTGTAATTTATTTAAGAGGCAGCAGGTCTACGGTTGAGGGCATCAAACGACCGGAAGACTCCGGCCTGCGGTTCGTTCGGCGCGCGGAGCGTTCGCCGGACGTGCAGCGGGCCTTTATTACAGGATGAAGATGAGAGAGCCCCTTCAACCGTCCTTACCAGATGACGAAATGACGCTCGTCGTGAACGGCGAAGAGGCGACGCTCGTCTCACCGCGCTTCGACGACGAGGAGACGCTCGTCGCGCGCCCGGTCGTGCCGCTCGAAGTGGGCGCGCAGGCTCCCCCGCGTAAAGCACAGCCGCCCGCGCCGCGCCAAACCTCCAAAGACCCGCGCCGCACAGGCGCGCTCGCGCTCGTGCTCGTCTCCGTGCTCATCGGCGGCGTGCTCGGCGGCGCGGGCCTCTACCTCTACCAGAGGCAGACGCAGGACTCTGTTGCGAACCCCAACGCGACCGCGCAGCCCGCAGCCCAGACGACCGAGGCCGAAGCCGCGCCCAAGCCCGCCGCGCCCGCCGCGCAACAGCCTGAAGCGACGGCGACCACCGAGCCCGTCTCCGAAACGCCCCACTCCGAAGAGCCCGCGGCCGTTCCCGCGCAGAACGACGGAAGCGCGCCCGCACACGAGTCCGAGAGCGCGCCCGTCGCTGCCGAGCGTCGCAATCCATCTACAGAGGACAGCGCGCCCAAGCACGGCAAGAAGGGCGCACGCGACCAAGAGATCGAGCGCCGCAACGCGCCGCGCCCCGACAACATCGCACGCGACGATAACGACGACGCGCCCGAAGCGCGACGCGTTGACACCATCTTCGCCCGCCCGCGTCGCGCCACGCGCCGCGAACGCGCACGCCGCGACGATACTCCTGACCGCCTCCGCCGCATCTTCGAAGGCGGGCCGGAACAATGAACGCGAAACGCTGAACTGAAAAGCCGCTGCTGATAGTTCATCCTTCAGCGCTCCTCGTTCAGCGTGCCGACCGTTTCCCTCCCGTCCTCTTCTTAACCTAAAATCCGTCTGTGAAGCGCGAGCGTGTGGACAGGCTCTTGGTGGAGCGCGGGCTGGCCCCGACGCGGACGCGCGCGCAGGCGCTCGTCATGGCCGGGCGCGTCATTGCGGGCGAGCGGCGCGTGGAGAAGCCTTCGGAGACCTTCCCGCCCGACGCGCCGCTACGCGTGCGTGGGGGCGACGACCCCGCGGCGCGCTACGTCGGGCGCGGCGGGTTGAAGTTGGAGAAGGCGCTCACAGAATTTCAGATAGACCCGAAGGGCTTCGTCTGCCTCGACGTGGGCGCTTCGACCGGCGGCTTCACGGACTGCCTGCTCCAGCACGGCGCGCGGCGCGTCGTCGCGGTCGATGTCGGCCACAACCAGCTCGACTGGCGTCTGCGCAACGACCCGCGCGTCGAGGCGCGCGAAGGCGTCAACGCGCGACGCCTCAGCGCGGAAGAGTTCGACGAACGCTTCGACCTCGCGGTGATGGATGTCTCGTTCATCTCTGCGACGAAGGTTCTGCCCGCGGTCGCGCCGCTGCTGAAGGAGGGCGGGCGCATCGTCCTTCTCATCAAGCCGCAGTTTGAGGTGGGCAAGGGCGAGGTGGGCAAGGGCGGCATCGTGCGCGATCCCGCGCAGCACGCGCGCGTCGTCGAAGAGGTGAACGCGGCCGCGCGCGCGCTCGGCCTGCGCGTCGCGGGCTTCACCGACTCGCCCATCAAAGGCGCGGACGGCAACCGCGAGTTTCTAGCGCTCTACGAGATTGAAACGCTGAACGCTGAACGCGGAGCTGAAAAGCCTTCAGCCTGACAGTTCCTCGTTCAGCGTCTCCTTCCCGGCGGCCCTTTCGGCCCCCAGTAGTAGTAGACTATGAGCAGGATTGTCCCGACGATGCAGACGAGGAAGATGGCTGCGAGCAGGATGGCGTACCACATGGCGCGCGAAGTATAGCATGCGAAAGCTGAACGAGGCGGAGGCCGTCGCGCGGCTCAAGCGCGGCAAGGCGGCCTTCCAGACGCATATCAAACTCAACTTCGAGCATCGCGCGCTCGACTGCCGCGTCTGCCCGACGCCGGGCGCGTGCTGCACGGACGCGCACTTCGTCAACGTCCACATCACGCGCCTCGAAGCCGTCGCCATCCGCGACGCGCTCGCGCTCACGCCGCGCCTCTCTGAAGAGGAGCGGCGCGCCGTCTACGCACGCGCACGCGCAGCGGTCGGGCGCTACGGCCTGAGGGCCGCGGGCGACACCTTCGCGCAGACCTACGCCTGCCCGCTCTTCCGACAGGGCGCGGGCTGCCTCGTCCATCAGCGCGCCAAGCCCGCGCCCTGCGTGCAGCATGCGTGCTATGAAGACTGGGCCGACGTGCCGCCGCTCTCGACGCAGTGGCGCGAGGAGCGACGCATCGAGCGGCTCAACACGGAAGTTTATGGCGCGGCGTGGACTTGGCTGCCGATTCCCATCTGGCTCACGCTCGTAGACCCTGACGACGACGGCGCGGAGCTGCGCCGTCTGGAGCGCGTCTGGGCATCGCGCCGCCGCGACGAGTCGCACGGCGCGCGCGAAGGGCGCGGTCTTCGCGCGCGCCCCGCACAGTCCAAACGTCGAAGCTTGCCCGTCCTGCGCGCGTAGAGCCGTTCAACGTTCAACGTGCCGAGCTCATCATTCGGCTTGACCCTCTCGGACGGGCGCGGCTATCATCCGCGCAAGTTATACGCGCCATTTTCGAGCCCTTCTGTATAGTCTGAGACGACCTCCCGCGTTTATGGAGAAGCTCGCAGTCCGACGCGTCGGCGTGCTCGTCAAGCCGAACCAGCCCGAGGCGCTCCAGACCATCTGCCGCCTCGTGGAGTGGTGCGCCGCACACCAGATAACGGTCGCGGGCGGCCCGCGCCTGCGCCGCGAGGAGATTGAGTCAGAGACAGGCTGCACCGTCGAGTCCGTCAGTCATGACGAGTTGGTGCGGAGCGTCGATCTCATCGTCGTGCTCGGCGGCGACGGCACGATGATCGGCGCGGCGCGCATGGTCGGCGACGCCGAGACGCCCGTCTTGGGCGTCAACTTCGGCACGCTCGGCTACCTCGCCGACTTCACGGTCGAGGATATGATTCCCGCGCTCGAAGCGGTCTTGGCGGGCGACTACACCATCGACCGACGCCTGATGCTCTCGGCCACGGTCGAGCGCGCGGGCAAGCAGTTGATGCACGACCGCGTGCTCAACGACGTGGTCATCTCGAAGTCTGCGCTGGCGCGCATCATCGAGATCGAGACGTGGGTGGACAAGAAGTTCGTCAACCGCTTCCGCGCCGACGGGCTCATCATCTCGACGCCGACGGGCTCGACGGCCTACAACCTCTCGGCGGGCGGCCCCGTCATCTACCCTTCGATGGGGGCCGTGGTCATCACGCCCATCTGCCCGCACACGCTCTCGAACCGCCCGCTCGTCGTACCGGACGACGCGGAGTTCGAGCTGCTCCTCCAGACGCAGCGCGAAGAGGTCGCGCTCACGCTCGACGGGCAGGTCGGCATGCCGCTCGAATATGAAGACCGCGTCACCGTGCGCAAGAGCCGCACCGGCTTCCGTCTGATACAGGCGCACACGCGCAACTACTTCGACGTTCTGCGGAATAAACTAAAGTGGGGAAGATGAAGGCCGAATGAGTGAAGAGAAACCAGAGGGCGAGCGGCCGCTTGAGGCGGATGCTTACGAGCGCGAGGCGACGACCGACCTGAAGGACACGACACCGGACAGGCCAAAGGGGATGCCGCTGCACACGCGCATCCTGATCGGGCTCGGCATCGGCGTCGCGGCGGGGCTGGCGGTCAACGCCTTGAAGGGCGACAGCGACCCCGGCGTCGAATGGTTCGTGGCGAACTTCACCGAGCCCATCGGACAGCTCTTCCTGCGTCTGTTGTTGATGATCGTCGTGCCGCTCGTCTTCTCTTCGCTCGTCGTCGGCGTGGCCGGCATCGGCGACATACGCAAGCTCGGCCGCGTCGGCTTGAAGTCCTTCGCCTACTGCCTCGTCATCTCGGCCATCTCGGTCGTCATCGGGTTGACGCTGGCGAACACGATCCAGCCCGGCAAGCGCATCGACCCGGCCACTTCGCAGGCGCTCCAGAAGCGCTACGGCGAGGCCGCCAGCAAGCAGGTTGGCGCGGCGCAGACGGCGGCCGCCGCATCGGACAAGCCTCTGATGTCGGTCGTCAAGACCATCGTCCCGGCGAACCCTCTGGCGGCCGCCACGGGGCTCGTCACGGGCGCGAACGTGCAGAGCGACACGCCGAACATGCTCCACCTGATGTTCTTCGCGCTCATCGTCGGCATTGCCATCACGCTTCTGCCGATTGAGGTGACCGCGCCGCTCTTGCGCGGCTTCGAGGGGCTCTACGAGGTGACGGCGAAGATCATCGACCTCGTGATGAAGTTCGCGCCCTACGCCGTCGCGTGCCTGCTCTTCAACAACACGGCGCGGTTCGGGTTAGACCTTCTCGCCGCGCTCGGTTGGTTCGTCCTCACCGTGCTGCTCGGCCTCTCGCTCCACATGTTCGGCGTCTACTCGCTCTCGGTCTACTTCCTCTCGCGCATCTCGCCGCTCAACTTCTTCCGGCGCATTCGCACGGTGATTCTGACGGCCTTCTCGACTTCGTCATCCAACGCGACGCTTCCCACGGCGCTGCGCGTCTCGGAAGAGAACCTCGGCGTGCCGCAGGAGATTAACAGCTTCGTCCTCACGGTCGGCGCGACGGCCAACCAGAACGGGACGGCCTTGTATGAGGGCGTGACCGTGCTTTTCCTCGCGCAGCTTGCGGGCGTCGAGCTGTCGCTGGGGCAGCAGTTGATGGTCGTCTACCTCGCCATCCTCGGCGGCGTCGGGACGGCGGGCGTGCCTTCGGGCTCGATTCCGTTCATCATCGGCGTGCTCGCCTCCATCGGCGTCAACCCGGCGCTCATCGCCATCATCCTCGGCGTTGACCGCATCCTCGACATGTGCCGCACGACCTTGAACGTCGCGGGCGACATTACCGCGGCCACCTACGTCGCGCGCTCCGAAGGCTACGAGCTTTTGAAGCCGCACGTGCCCGCGCTGGCCGCCGCCGGAATCGTCAAGGCCGGGCCGAGCAGCCACGACGTGCTCGACTGAGCGCCGCGCGCGTTTGAATAAGGGGAAGCGATGGCCGAGCTGATACAGACCTACATGGAGGTCGTGCGCGACGCCGACGGCGCGGAGTACACGGCCCACGCCTACGGCGAAGAGCTTCGGGGCGGGACTTGGGAGGGCTGGCTGGAGTTTCATTCGAGCGCAGGCGAGGTGCGGCGCACGGGGCGCGAGACGACTCAGCCCAACCGCGAAGCCCTCGCCTATTGGGCCTCCGGGCTTGAGCCCGTCTACCTCGACGGCGCGTTCGCGCGCGCAACCTGAAACAGCCGTCAGCCGTGAACCGTGGGCGGTGACAAGGGAAAAGCGTTTTCCCTTGTCACCGCCCACGGTTCACGGCTGTTTCTTGATACTCCCGTAAAACTTCCGGAAGAAGAGTGGCGGAAGCTTCCGTCTTCCGCTCAAGGGGTTTGTGTGTTCGCTCGCGCACAGGCGTGGAGGGGGGCCGAAGCCGCATGATCTTCCCTATCGGCGACGACAACACGGGGCGCGCCAACGCGCCCGTCGTCAACTACATACTCATCGCCGTCAACGTCCTCGTCTTCGTCTTCTTTCAAGGCTTAGGCTCGAACGACCGCTTCACATACGCTTGGGCGACCGTGCCGGCCGAGATCGTCTCCGGGCGCGACATCACGACGCGCGACCGCGTGGTCGAGGTCGAGCCGACCGGGCAGAAGATGGAGATACCCGGCCTGCAACCGACGCCGGGCAGCGTCTACCTCACGCTGCTGACCTCGATGTTCATGCACGGCAGCTTCATGCACATCTTCGGCAACATGCTCTTCCTCTGGATATTCGGCGACAACCTCGAAGACCGACTCGGCCGCGTGCGGTATCTCATCTTCTACCTTGTGTGCGGCATCATCGCTTCGCTCGCGCACGTCTTCACGACGGCCGCCTTCAGCCACGGCGGCTCTTCGATGCTCGTGCCGAGCTTCGGCGCGTCGGGGGCCATTTCGGGCGTGCTCGGCGGCTACATCCTTCTCTTCCCGCGTAACCGCGTCCGCGTCATCATGCTGCGCGTGCTGACGGAAGTGCCGGCCTACGTCGCGCTCGGACTCTGGTTCCTCTTCCAGTTCGTCAGCGGGCTCGGCCTGTTCGGCAGCGGGACGCAGGAGGGCGGCGTGGCCTATGCGGCGCACGTCGGCGGCTTCGTCGCGGGGCTCCTGTTGGTCAAGCTCTTCGACGCCGGACGCACGACGACCGCCCCGCCCGCGCGCTGGGGGAGCTACTAGAAGACTTAGCGGAGGACTCTCTATGGCGAGCAACGCGGAGTTGATTGCGAACCTCAACGGACTGATTGAGACCTGCCGCGATGGGCAGGAGGGCTTTCGGACGGCGGCCGCGGGCGTCAAGAGCGCGGAGCTGCGCGAGTTATTCGAGCGCTACTCGCACCAGCGCGCGAGCTTCGCCGACGAATTGCAGGACGAGGTGCGGCGCATCGGCGGCGAGCCGGAACAGACGGGAAGCCTCGTCGGCTCGCTCCATCGCGGCTGGATGGGTCTGCGCGCGGCCGTCGAAGGCGACGACGACCGCGGCGTGGTCAGCGAGTGCGAGCGCGGAGAGGAGGCGGCGCTGGCCGACTATCGCGCGGCGCTCGGCGCGGACTTGCCGGCGGCCGTCCGCTCGATAGTCGAGCGCCAATTCGCAGAGGTCAAGAAGGCGCATGATCTTATACGTCGCTTCGAGAAGGATGCGGGCGGAAGCATCTGAAAGGTCGGGCGACTTTCACGGAACCGGACGAGGAGGGCTTTATGAGCAAGAACAGTTTCAGCGGCGCGATTCTCGCGCTCGGCATGTGCGGGCTGGTCGCGTTCGTGCTGGCGACTGCGGTGGCGGGCGGCGCACAGAACGCGAACCCGAACAGCAACACGAACTCAGGCAACCACAGCTCAGGGTCGATGTCGTCGGACTCGAAGTTTGCGATGGAGGCCGCGATGGGCGGCTTGATGGAGGTCGAGTTGGGGCGCGTCGCGGCGCAGAAGGGCGCGAGCGACGAGGTGCGCCAGTTCGGCCAGCGCATGGTGGACGACCACTCGAAGGCGAACGAGCAGTTGATGCAGGTCGCCTCTTCGAAGGGGATGACGCTGCCCACGGCGCTCGACGCGAAGCATCAGGCGGAGATGCAGAAGCTCTCGGCGCTGTCGGGCGAGCAGTTCGACAAAGAGTATGTGAAGATGATGCTCAAGGATCACAAGAAGGACGTGGGCGAGTTTCAGAAGGAGGCTTCGCGCGGAGCCGACGCCGACATCAAGTCGTTCGCCGCCACGGCGCTGCCCACGCTCCAAGAGCACCTGCAAATGATCCAGCGCATCAGCGACAAGATGGCCCTGCGCAAGAGCGGCAATCTCAAGACGACGAACTCGAATAGCAATAGTCAGTAGCTTGTAGACAGCCGTCAACCGTCAGTCAGAAAGATGCGGCGCGTCCGAAGCCTTCGGGCCGGACGCGCCGCATCTTTCTACAGACGGCTGACTACAGTCTACCGATTACTTCTTCTCCACGATGTCGCCCTTGAGGCTCGTGACGAAGGAGAGCAGCTCGTTCTTCTCAGCTTCGGGCACTTTGAACTTGTCGAGCGTGGCGACGAGGTGTTTGGCCGCCGCGTCCCACTGGGCCTCTGTGATGTTGAGCCCCGCGTGCGAGTCCTTCATCGTCCGACCCGTATAAATGCAAGGGCCGCCGGCCGCCGCGCAGAACTGATCGACGATGTGCTGGCGGATGCGCTTCTTCGAGTCGGTGCTGTGGCCGGCGAAGAAGCGTTCGAACTGCTTGTCAGCGATGAGTCGGCCGACGAAATCGTCCACCACGGCCGCGATGGCGTTGTAGCCGCCGAGCCGTTCATACAGAGACTTCTTCATCTGCGCGTCCTGCGCCGACGCAGACCACAGGGTCGCGAGCGAGAGCGCGAGGGCGAGGGACGGGAGCAGTGTTCTCAGAGCCATTCGGCGCACGTTCATAATCTCCTCCACAAAGACGAGTCTGGGGATGGCGGCCGGTTTCGACCTCGGCCGCTTCTTGTTTGACGTTCTGATTTACGCAGAATGGGACGGGAACGGATTCGTACTGAAGTGAGGGCCGTCGTCCTTCAGCGCGGGCGGTCTTTGAGGCGGTAGACGAAGCGCAGGCCCGACCACGTCTCGTCCACCGCGCAGACCTTGACATCCACGAGCCCCACGTCGAGGCCGTGCTCGCGCACGTAAGCTTCGCCGAGGTCTGTGGCGACGCCCGAAGCCTTCTTCGGCCAAGCGACCCACAGCGACCCGTCGGGCGCGATGCGCGCGGCCAGCGGCTCGAAGCGCCGCACCAGCTCGGCGCGCGTCCGCGCAAAGAGCAGCGCCACGTCGAGATTCTTGCGCGAAGCCTTGACGAGCGCCGCGCCCGCGGGCAGCTCGCCCAGCGCCGCCTCAAAGCCTTCGGCGCGCCGACGAGCGCCACGCGCGCGCCCTCTCTGATGCAGAGCTTCTGCGGAAGCGGCGTCGAAGAGTATCCGGCCATTTGAACCGTCCTCCGTTCGAGAGTGCGCGCGCCTTGTATCACACGGCGCGCGCGGCGCAAAGAACGTCGGGCCTGTTGATGATGTTTGAGGGCGTCGGTTAAGATTCCGTCAAGAGAACTAAGGAGTAAACAACATGGCCACGACCGAAGCGGGGCTCCCGCCCGCCAACCAGCAGGGGCTCGACATCCGCTCGACGCCGCGCGAGGAGATGAACCTCTACGCGCTCGACACCTTTCCATACGAGTACGCGGGGCGCGAGATCAGAATCAAGTTCGAGCTGCCTGAGTTCACTTGCGTCTGCCCCTTCTCGGACTTCCCCGATTTCGCCACCTTCCGCCTTGAATACGTGCCGAATGAGCGCTGCGTCGAGCTGAAGAGCCTCAAGCTCTACATCAACTCGTTCCGCGACGTGAAGATTTTCCACGAGCACGTCATCAACGTCATCCTCGAAGACTTCGTCGCGGCGTGCGACCCATTGGAGGTCAACCTCGAAGGCGACTTCAACGTCCGCGGCAACATCAAGACGACCGTCAGCGCATCCTACAAGAAGAAGTAGGCGGACGCCCGCTCGATTTCAATCATGGAACTTGCCTTCATCATCGTCGCCGCGCTCGTCGGTTTCTGGCTCTTCTTCTTCGTGCTGAAGCGTGTGCTGCGGATGGCTCTGAGGCTGGCTGTCATCGGCGGGCTCTTGCTGGCGCTGCTCGTGGGGGCTCTGGCTTGGTGGTGGTATCAGCCGCTCGGCGGCGGCGGCTCGCACGCGAACCGCAACGCGGCGCGCCCGGCGCGCAACACGCGCTAGGGAAGGCGGGCTGAAAGACGCGCATGGGGGAGACAGACACCGACGCCGACGACCAGTTCGACGCGCGCGTCGGCGCGGGCAGGCTCGACGAATCGACGCCGGGGCTGTGGCGGCGCGTGTGGCGTCTGCCGCGCAACGTCGTCTGGATCAGTCTCGTCAGTCTCCTCAACGACGCATCGAGCGAGATCATCTACCCGATGCTGCCGGCCTTCCTCGCTCTCGCGCTCAATGCCTCCCCACAGGCCATCGGCGTCGTCGAGGGCGTGGCCGAGTCCGTCTCCAGCCTCCTCAAACTCTTCTCCGGTTACTTCAGCGACCGCACGGGACGACGCAAAGGTCTGGTCGTCTTCGGCTACGGGCTGGCCAGCGTGGTGCGGCCGCTCCTCGCTTTGGCGACGAACTGGTATCAGGTGCTCGCCGTGCGCTTCACAGACCGCGTCGGCAAGGGCCTGCGGAGCGCGCCGCGCGACGCGATGATCGCCGACGCCGCCCCGGCGTCCGAGCGCGGACTCGCCTTCGGCTTCCACCGCGCGATGGATCACGGCGGGGCCGTGCTTGGGCCGCTCATCGGGCTCGGAGCGCTCTGGCTGGTGGCCGCGAATCCGCAGACGCCTTCGGCCGCAGACTACTCGACCATCTTTCTCTTCGCGTCCGTGCCCGCGCTGCTCGCAATGCTCGTGCTCATCTTCGCCGTGCGCGAGACGGGCTCGATGAGGAAGAGCGCGAAAGCCGAGCCTTCGACAAACGGCGCGCCGTCGGGCGGCCAGCGTGTGCGGCTGACTCTGCGCGGCTTCGATGCGAACTTCAGATGGTTCCTCGTCCTCGTCGCCTTCTTCACGCTGTCGAACTCGACCGACGCCTTCCTCATCCGGCGGGCGCAGATGTCGGGCGTCTCGACGGGACAGGGGACGCTCCTGCTCTGGTCTGCGCTCCATCTGAGCAAGGTCATCAGCTCTGTGGTCGGCGGCGATTTGTCGGACAGGCTGGGGCGCAAGACGCTCATCGTCGCGGGCTGGCTCCTCTACGCGGCCGTCTATCTCGGCTTCGCTTACGTAGCGACGCCGCTGGGCGCTTGGTCGCTCTTCCTCATCTACGGCGTCTACTTCGGGCTGGCAGAGGGCGCGGAGAAGGCGCTCGTCGCAGACCTCGTCCGCCCCGAACAGCGCGGCACGGCCTATGGCCTCTACAACCTCGCCTTCGGCGTGACGGTGCTGCCAGCCTCTCTCTTGATGGGCGCGCTCTGGGACTGGCAAGGGCCGGCTACGGCCTTCATCGTCAGCGCCGCCACGGGCGCGACCGCCGCGCTGCTGCTCGCGCTCTTCGTCCGGCCCGCCGCCAGAGTCGCGGCGCGTCCTTGAAAGCGCGACGCGACTCTTTGGCAAACGCTTGCCCTTACGGGGCGGCGGAGTCGGACGGCGGACACGGGGGCGCGACCTTCTTCAACTGCTTCCGCTGATGCGGGTCGAAGAGCCCTTTCCGGTAAGCGTTAATCTCGTCGTCCAACTGCTCAAAGCTCTTCAAGCACTTCTTGTCCGCCTCAGGGATGTCCGTCGGGACGAGGAGCGCGACGCCCATCGCCGTCGGCGTGATAAACGAGGTGGTCAAGACCAGACTCTGGCTGTAGACGGTCTGCGGGCCTCTCTTCCAACTCAGAAGGTTGCCGATGCCGGGGGCCTCGCCGAAGAGACCGCGCCAGAACGGGCCGATGATCGGCACGTAGCCGCGCCCGCCCGTCAGCGTCGCCTGACTCCCGAAGTCCGAGAGGTCGAAGAAGTCGAGCGCGTTGACGTAGACCTTGGTGGTCACGTCGTGCTGGCTGACGCGCGTCAGCGGCCGCACCCCCGCCTGCTGCGTGCCCGAAGCCTGCGGGTCGCCCGTCTGCAACTGCACCTGTAGCTCGGCCGAGGTCATGTTGCGCAGGACGTTCGGCGTGATGGTGAAAGAGACGCCGGAGTTCAGCTCGCGCCAGATGGAGCGGTCTTGGCCGAGCGCCCCGACGAGCCCGACGACCTCCGAGAACGGCAGCGTGCCGAGCTTGTTCGTCTTCGTCGCGTCCGGGACGAAAGGCGCGGTGCTATCCATGATGCTCTTGGCGCTGCCCAGAAAGTCGGTGAGACTCAGCGGCTTGACCGTCTCGAACGCGTTGACGGATTTCGAGGCGACGACCGTCGAAGTGCCGCTCAAACTGGCCACGCTCGTGCGCCCGACCTGCGCATACTCCACGTCGCAGAACTCGGCCACAATCCTGCGTATCCGGTCAAGCGTCGGGTCAACGAACAGCCGCTCCATGTCCTTGTTGATCGCCTTCGTGGCGTCCTCCAGACGCGAATTGAGCGCGCCGGCCGACTGCTGGAGATAGTAGGAGTCGAAGTTGGCGGGGTCGTGGACGAGCCGACCGTAGTGCAGCGCGAAGTTGAGCAGCGTCGCCTTCCCAATCTTCGCGCTCTCCTCCGCGTACGCCCCGTTCGGCGTCCACTGCGTGCCGTCATACCGCAGACCGCGGTTCACGAAGAACTCCTGAAACGGCCGACCCTGCGGGACGCCCTGCGTCGTCGCGGACGGCTTACGCTTCGACTTGCACGCGTGCTCTTCGGCTCCGGCCGGGACGACGCCGAGGTAGTGCTGCTGGTTCGCCCTCAACCAGCCGTCGAGGTTGTTGGCCAAGTCGGCGGTCACTTCCGCGGGCTGCTCGGTGGCGACGAGGCGCAGCAGGATGTCCGAGAGCGAGAGCGGGCGATGCGTGTCGAGCGCCGACCTGTAGTAGAGGTCGTCCACGAGGATGTCCTTGAACTGCTCGTCGAGCTTGCTGTCGGGGATGTTGCGCGCGAGATTCTGCAACTCCTCATACGTGGCGCGCACGGCCTGTTGGGTGAGGTCGATCTCGGCGCGTATCCTCCGCGTCACCTCGGCCAGCGCCTCAGGATTTCTGCTGGAGAGCTGGACGCCCCACATCTGCATCTGGATGCCGGGGCGCGGGAGGTCGAGCGTAGAGACGATTCGATTCGCAAGCCTGCGCGTCTCCTGCGTCCCGATGAGGACGATCTCGTCCTCCGCCACGACCCCGACGAAAAGGCCGTGCATCGGCGACTTCTCAGGGGTCGCAATCTGCATCAGGGCCGCGGCGATCTTCGTCCCCTCGCGCAGGTAATAGAGCTTGACGCGCTGCCCGGCCGTCGTATCAGGGGTCGGCTTCGGCGTCGGAGTCGGCTTCGGCGTGGGCGCGGGCGTCGCGGCGGGCGCAGGCGTCGGCTCAGGCGTCGGCGCAGGCGTCGCGGCGGCATGGACGACTCTCTTCTGGCGGCGCGCGACGCCGGCCTCGTGTGCGGAGGAGGACGCGCTGGCGAAGCGCAGGCCGAGGAGACAGAGGAGCGCCAGCGCGGCCGAAGCGGCTGCACGGAGCTTCGTGCGCGCGGGCCGCACGGTGGGTGCGCCGCTTGCGCGCGAGGCGGCCGCGGCTTTTTTGAGCTGCGAGACGCAGGGGGTTTTCTTGCTTTTCATGTTCTCCTCCCTCCGGCGGGGCCGGCCGGAGTCTTTGAAGATACTCGCCGGGGCGAGCTCGCACGGACGAATTGACCCCGACCTGACGAGGCGGCCGTCCCGTACATCGCCCTGCAATCGAACCTCTTGAAGTAATGACAGTGAGCCGCTTTGCATTTCGCGCCGGGGCGTAGGGCTCTGCGGGGTTCCGCAAAATATCCTCCGGCACGGGCCGTGTCAACGTCAGAAGCAGATTGTCGTTTGTTGACAGCCTCTCTCCCGACGCTGTATACAGCCTCTTGGTAGAACGTCCGTCGCCGCGGCTGGCGCGCGCCCTCGCGCTGGCGGCGCGTCCACTCCCGAACCTCAGTCAAGCAGCGTCTCGCAGGCGGAGAAGCCCCCGTTCGCGCCATGAAGTACGACTACGACCTCTTCATCAGTTACGCGCACATCGACGACGTGAGCCCCTTCGGCGAAGAGAAGGGCTGGATCGACCTGCTCCACGAGCGTCTCTCGGTGCTGCTCTCGCAGGCGCTCGGCTACGAGCTGAGAATCTGGCGCGACGGCCACCGCCTGCAAGGCAACGACGAGTTGGGCGGGGCCATCGGCGAGGGCGTCGCACGCTCTCTGCTGCTCGTGCCCATCATCTCGCCGCGCTACGTGCAGTCCGACTGGTGCAACCGCGAGATGGAGACGTTCCACGCCTCCGAGCCGCCGCCCGCGGCGGGCTCTCCCGCCTTCCGCTCGCGCGTCTTCAAGGTCGTCAAGACGCCTCTGCCCGAACACCTGCGCGAGCGCGAGCCCGCACACATCCGCAACCTCATCGGCTATCAGTTCTACGGCGAGGACGAGGCGAGCGGCGTGCTCACGGAGTTTAGCCCCGCGCCGACCGACAAGCAGTACTGGCGCACGCTCAACCGCCTCGTCTCGGACATCAAGCGCACGCTCATCGAGCTGAAGCACACGCCGCAAGCTCCCTCTGCCGCGAGCGAAGCGACGACGACGACGACAAACGCCGCGACTCCGCACGCGTCGGCGACTCCCGCGCCTTCAACTGCCGCGCCTCCTTCCGTCACGCCTTCGACGGCGAACGCCGCGACCTACGCGCCCGGCCTCGCCGGCACAACCGCCGCCGCGGCGTCGCCGCAGACGGCGAGCGCGACGCCCGCCAAGTTTGTCTACCTCGCGGAGACGACCGGCGACCTCGCGCGCGAGCGCGAAGAGGTGCGCGACGAGCTCAGGCAGCGCGGCTACGGCGTGCTGCCTGAGCAGAAGCTCCCGCTCGAAGAGCGACGCCGGACGGAAGAGGCCGTGCGCGCAGACCTCGCGCGTTGCTCGCTGTCAATCCACATGGTCGGCGCGCGCTACGGCTCGACGCCGGAGGACGACCCCGCCTCCGTCTTGCAGATTCAAGAACGGCTCGCGGCCGAGCGCGGCGCGATGGATGCAAACTTCCACCGACTGCTCTGGACGCCGCCCGGCCTCGGAAGCCCTGCGCTCGAAGTCACCGACGCGCGCCAGAAGAGTTTCATCGAGACGCTCCAGACCGGACTCACCGCGGGAGCCGAGCTGCTCCAAACGACCGTGGAAGATTTAAAGACGCGCGCCGTCGAGAAGCTCACAACCATTGAGAAGGCGCAGGCCGTCGCCGCCGCGCCCGCGCGTCGCGCGAAGATCAAACAGGTCTACCTCATCTGCGAGAACCGCGACCGAGAGTTCATCCGCCCCATCAAGCAGTTCCTCTTCAAAGAGCAGTTCGAGGTCATCACGTGGCTCGAAGGCGACGCCAACGCCGAGCGCCTGACCGAGTATCACCGCAAGAACTTGCGCGAGTGCGACGCCGCGCTCATCTACTTCGGCAGCGGCGACGAGCCTTGGGTGCGCAAGAATCTCGAAGACCTTGAGAAAGCATACGGCTACGGGCGCGAGGACGACTGGACGGCCTCGGCCGTCTTCGTCGGTCAGCCGCCGAGCGAGCAGAAGGAAGATTTTCTCACGCACATGGTGCCTTACGTCATCCACAACCTGAGCGGGTTCAACCCGGAAGACCTGCGCGACTTCATCCGGGCCGTGCGCGAGGCCGAAGGAGAGAGTGCGTGAGCACGAGGGAGATTACGATACCGACGGGCGAGCCGGCCCACATCGCCAACCCCTTTCCGGGGCTGCGCCCCTTCGAGACGAGCGAGTATCGCCTCTTCTTCGGGCGCGAGGGGCAGTCGGACGCGCTGCTCGAACGGCTTGAGCGCTCGCGCTTCCTCGCCGTCGTCGGCACTTCGGGGAGCGGCAAGTCTTCGCTCGTGCGTGCGGGCCTGCTGCCCTCCCTGCGCGGCGGGATGATGGCGGGGGCGGGCGCGGGCTGGCGCGTCGCCGTCGCCAGACCCGGCCACGACCCCATCGGCAACCTCGCGCGCGCGCTCGCAGACGAAGGCGTGCTGGCGGATGCGTGTGCGGGGCTCGCCCACGCGGAACGCGAAGCCGTCATCGAGGCGATGCTGCGCGGCGGCTCGCTGGGCTTGGTGGACGCCGCGCGCGCGGCGCGGCTCGGCGGCGAGAAGCTGCTCGTCGTCATCGACCAGTTCGAGGAGCTGTTCCGCTTTCGCGCGGCGCGCGCCGCCGGGACGGACGACGACGCCGCGGCCTTCGTCAAGCTCCTGCTCGAAGCCTCGCGCCAGCGTGACGAGCCCGTCTACGTCGTCCTCACGATGCGCTCGGACTTTCTCGGCGACTGCGCGCAGCTCCAAGGTCTGCCCGAAGCCATCAACGACGGCCAGTACCTCATCCCGCGCATGACGCGCGACGAGCGACGCTTCGCCATCGTCGGCCCCGTGCGAGTCGCGCGCGCGCGCATGACCGAGCCGCTCGTCAACCGGCTCCTCAACGACGTGGGCGACAACCCAGACCAGCTCCCAATCCTCCAGCACGCGCTGATGCGCACGTGGGATGAGTGGAGCCGCAAGCGCCCTGAGCACGAGGCCGCGCACACGGGCGGCAAGCTGATCGACGTCTGCTGCTACGAGGCCATCGGCGGCATGTCGGACGCGCTCTCGCGCCACGCCGACGAGGCTTACAGCGAGCTGCACGACGAGCGCAGCCGACAACTGGCCGAGACGCTCTTCAAAGCCCTGACCGAGCGCGGCCCCGACAACCGCGAGATACGCCGGCCGACGCGCCTGAAAGAGATTTGCGAGATCGCCGGCGCGAGCGAAGAGGAGATGGCCGCGGTCGTCGAGGTCTTTCGCGGCGAGGAACGCTCGTTCCTGATGCCGCCCGACGACGTTGAGCTGGAGTGCGACACGATTATCGACATCTCGCACGAAAGCCTGATTCGCAACTGGGATCGCCTGCGCCAGTGGGTGAAGGACGAGGCCGAAGGGGCGCGCATCTACCGTCGTCTGGCAGAGGCGGCGGCGGCCTACCGCGCGGGCGAGTCAGGGCTCTTGGATGACGTGACGCTCGGATGGGTCAACCGCTGGCAGGAGCGCTACAGCCCGAATCGTCCGTGGGGCATGCGCTACCATCCGGAGTACGACGAGGCGATGGCCTTCCTCGAAGAGAGCCGCGCGGCGCGCGGGCGCGAGCGCGAGGAGCGCGAGCGGCAACGGCAAGAGACTTTGGAGCGCGAGCGGCGCGAGCGCGAGCAGGCCGAGCGCTACGCGGCGGAGCAGCGGCGCGCCGCGCGACGCTTTCGCTACGTCGCGGTCGTGCTCGGCGTCGTCTTCCTCGGCGCGCTGGCCGCGCTCGCCGTCGCCGTCGTCGCGGAGCGTCGCGCCGAGTCGGCGCAGGATCGCGTCGAGCGCGCGCGGCAGAAGCTTCAGAAGAGTCGCAACGCGGCCAAGATGATTCAGAGCTACGAGATGGAGCAGGCCGAGCGCGAGTTGAGCGAGCTGTACGCCCTGACGGCGAACGACGATGAGGGGCGCGAGAACCGCGCGTGGGTGCTCTACAATCTGGGCGAGCTGAACAGTCGTCTGGAGCGACACGATCAGGCGTCGGCCTTCTTCGAGTCGGCCTTGCAGAACGAGGTCATGATTCACGGCAGTATCGGCCCCGACTCCGTCGGCACGCTCGACAGCCTCGCGCACTCGCTCGAAGAGAATGGCAACTACGTCGAGGCCGTCAGCTACCTCGAACGCCTCTCGGCCCTTCTGTCGGAGACCGCGCCGCAGAAGGGGAGGTACTATCAACTCAACACGGCCAACGTCTACAAAGACCTTGCCGACCTCTATGTGAGGCGCGCCGAGGCGGCGTACGACGAGACCCCCGGAGACGGGAGCGCCCTGTCGCGTGTGGCCCGCACCGAGGCGCTGCGGCCGGCCTTCAACAGTGCGCGCAAGCTCTACGCCAAGGCGCGGCTCGTCTGGGAAGAGGCGCTCAAGGACGACCCGGAGGCGCTGGCGGACAAGTACGACCAGATGTCGGACTTCCTTTTGCGCACGAAGGACGACCGCGACTTCGAAGTCGAGCAGGAGTTGCAGCGTAGGAGCAAGGCGCTCCGGAGTCAGGTCGGCACGCCGACCGCGCGCAAGCCCATCGGCCCGCCCAACCCCGGCGGCGACCCCAACATCACGGCGCAGCTCGCGGCCGAAGGGCCGGGCTACATGCTCTACAATCATCTGACCGAGAACGCCTACGGCCGCCCCGAACTCATCGCCTTCATCCAGCGCATCGCCGCCGAGTGGAACCAACGCCACCCCGAACTGAAGCTCGTCATCGCCGACGTGAGCCTGCGCGGCGGCGGCGACTTCCCCGGCCACGGTGGCGACCATCAAGACGGGCGCGAGGCGGACATCTGGCCCGTGACGAACAACGGCCAGCCTGAGCCGACCAACATCTACGCCCCGAACTACTCGCGCGAGCTGACGACCGAACTCATCAACCTCATCCGCCAGACGAACCCCGCGGCGGTCGTCTACTTCGACGACCCCCCGCTCGTCTCCGCCGGCCTTGTCCACGCCACACTCGACCACAACAACCACATGCACGTCCTGCTGCCTTGAGGAGCAGGTGTCAGTAGGAAGACGGCGGCGGCGCGGCTGGCCCGAAGGCTTCGGACGCGCCGCCTCTTCTCTTCTACTGTCTACCTACTCTACTTCACCCTCTCCCACATGACAGCGGCGCGTTTTTCGGGTAGCTTACAGAGACCGACAGACATTCGCGCGGGCGCTCTCGAAAGGGCTCGTGCGCCCGTCTATCCGTTCGGCCGAGAGAGACAGATGCAGGAACTCAACTACAAGCTCGTCGAGACGGCGGAAGAGCTTTCGGCCGCCTGCGAGCGGCTCGCGCGCCACGCCGAGGTCGGCTTTGATACGGAGACGACCTCGCTCTCGCCCTTCGAGGGACGCGTCCGCCTCGTCCAGCTCGCCGCGCCCGGCGAGCCCGTCTATGTCTTCGACCTCGACTGCTTCGCGGGCGAAGGCGACGATGCCGACCGGCGCGCGCGCGCACGTAGCCTTGAGACGCTCGCGCCGCTGCGTCGCCTGCTCGCCGCCACGCGCCCCGTCAAGGTCGCGCACAACGCGAAGTTCGATGCGAAGTGGGTGCAGCACTATCTCGGCGTCGAGCTGTGCGGCGACTTCGACTCGCGCGCCGAGAACAAGAAGGAGGTCGAGCGCGGCGGGCTCTTCGATACGCTGCTCGCCAGCCAGCTCATCTCCGCCGGCGAGCAGGAGGACAGGCACTCGCTCGCCTCCGTCTCTGAGCGCTACCTCAACCAGCCCGTGGACAAGACGCAACAGGTGAGCAACTGGAGCAGCGAGCTCTCGGCCGCGCAGCTCGAATATGCCGCGCGCGACGCAGAGCTGATGCTCCCCTTGCGTCTCAAGCTGGTCGAAGCCCTGCGCGCCAACGCGCTGACGCGCACCGCGCAGCTTGAGTTCGAGTGCGTCGTGCCGCTCGCGCAGCTTGAGCTGGCCGGCGTCCATCTCGAACAGGAGTGCTGGCGCACGAAGCTCAAGGAGATTGAGAAGCAGCGTAACGAGCTGCACGAGCTGCTCCAAGACGAGCTATCCGAAGAGCCCGCGCAGCAGTCGCTCTTCGGCCCCGTACGCGCCGACATCAACCTCGACTCGCACGTCCAGCTCACGCGCGCCTTAAAGCGCGTGCTCCCCGAAGGCGAAGAGATACCCGACTCGACGCGCAACTGGAAGCTCGAACCGCTCGCCGTCAAGTTCCCCGTCGTCCGGCGCATCCTCGACTATCGCACGCTCCAGAAGACTTTGAAGTTCGGCGAGACGCTGCTCGAAGCCATCAACCCGCAGACCGGCCGCCTCCACCCGCACTTCCACCAGATCGGCGCGCCCACCGGGCGGATGAGTTGCACCGACCCCAACGTGCAGCAGATACCGCACGCGTTCGACATGCGCCGCTGCTTTCGCGCGCCCGCCGGGCGCAAGCTCGTCGTGGCGGACTATTCGCAGATCGAGCTGCGCATCCTCGCCGACTTCACCAACGACCAAGGCTTCGTGGAGGCTTTCCGTTCCGGTGCGGACTTGCACCGCGTGACGGCGGCGCAGGTCTTCGGCGTGAAGCTCGAAGAGGTCTCGAAGGAGCAGCGCGACTTCGCCAAGCGTCTGAACTTCGGCGTCGTCTACGGCATCGGCGCGCGCCGCTTCGCGCTCCTCACGGGCCTCAAAGAGTCGGAGGCCGAAGAGCTTCTCAAGCGCTACTTCGTCACCTACCGCGACCTCGACGCGTGGCTGCGCGACGCGGGCTTCAAGGCCGTCCGCGAGCGCACGGCCCCGCGCACCGTGGCGGGACGCCTCTTCCGCTTCAACTTCGACCCCGAAGACAAACAGGCCGCCTCCGCCGCCCAACGCAACGGCAAGAACGCGCCCATCCAAGGCAGCAGCGCGGACATCATCAAGCGTGCTCTCCGTCTGTTGCACGACCACCTGAAGGGGACGGAGGCGTGCGTCGTCAACGTCATCCATGACGAGGTGGTGGTCGAGTGTCCGGAGGGCGAGGCCGAAAAGTTCGCCGCGCTGGTCGAAGAGGCGATGTGCGCCGCTGGCGAAGAGTACGTCCGCGCCGTCCCCGTCAAGGTCGAGGCGGCCGTGACCGACGAGTGGGTAAAGTGAGAAAGGAAGTAGACAGGAGTCGGAAGTCACTAGCCAGTAGCAACGAAATCGGGCGGCGCGTCTCAGCCAAGAGGCTGACGCGCCGCTCGCCCCGTCTACTGTCTACTGCCCTTCCTCCACGCGAAGTAGACGGGCAGGCCCGTGAGGACAAGGAGGAAGCCGATGCCCGAAGTCTTGGGGGCGAGGTAGACGAGGTCGAGGACGAGCAGCGCTGCGAGTGCGACGTAGACGGCGGGAACGAAGGGATAGCCGGGCGTGCGGTACGGGCGCGGCGCTTCCGGCTCTTTGCGTCGCAGGACGACGACCGCGCCGACCATCAAAATGTAGAAGACGAGGTCGGCCGGGATGATGTATTCGAGCAACTGCGTGTAGACGTTGCCGTAAGCGTAACTGACCGCGCCCGTCTGCGCGTCTGCGCTCGAAGTCACCGTGCGCGGCAGCGTCAGCAGAGCCGCCCATAGCCCTTGCGCGGCGAGCGCGAAGGCCGGCACGCTCCTTCGGTTAAGCAGCGACGCGGCGCGGAAGAAGAGTCGGTCACAGGCCATCGCGTAGGTGACGCGCGCCCCGGCCAGTATCAGACCGTTGTTGCAGCCGAAGGTCGAGACCATCACGGCCGCCGCCATCAAGGTCACGCCCACGGGGCCGAGCGCGGCGCTCACCGTCGCCGTCGCAATGCTGTTCGGCGGCTGCTGCATGACCTTGAGCGGCAGCGTCACGACGTACGACAGATTCGCTAAGAGGTAGAGCGCGACCACCGTCAGACAGCCCGCGAGCAGAGCGCGCGGAAGGTTGCGTCCGGGGTCGCGCACCTCGCTCCCCGTAAACGTCACGTTGTTCCAAGCCGACTGCGCGAAGAGCGGCCCCGTCATCGCGCGCCCCAAAAGCATCACCAGCGCCAGAGCCCCCACGGCCCCCAAGCCCGCCTGCGCGCCCTGCGGCGTCCAACCGTTCGCCCAAGGGTTCCACCAGTCGGACGCGTAGGCCGCGCTCATCCGATTCCAACCAAGTCCCAGCCCGACGACGATGAGCAGCGCGAGCGCCGCCGTCTTCGTAAACGTGAAGGCGTTCTGGATGAGCTTGCCGAGCTTGAGCCCCAACGTGTTCGTAAACGTGAGCAGGAGGATGAGACAGACGGCCACGAGTTGCTCGGTCGAGAGCGAGACAGCGTAGCCTTCCGTCAGCCTGAAAGGCCGGATGAGGTAGTGCTCCGCCGAGACCCAAGGCGCGAGCACGCCCGCGAAGCGCGCGAACGCGACGGCCACGGCCGCAATCGTGCCCGTCTGGATGACGAGGAAGAGCGACCAGCCGAAGAGGAAGCCGAGCGCCGGCCCGTAGGCTTCGCGCAGGAAGACATACTGCCCGCCCGCGCGCGGCATCATCGCCGCCAGCTCCGCGCAGCAGAGCGCGCCCGTGATGGTCAGCAAGCCCGCCAGCGCCCACGCCGCCAGAAGCCAGCCGGGTGCGCCGACCAGCCGTGACGACTCGGCCGACGTGATGAAGATGCCCGACCCGATCATCGAGCCGACCACGATCATCGTCGCGTCCAAAAGCCCAAGCCCGCGCTCAAGGCGTTCGGGCCTTCGCTCTGCGGCTTCGTTTGACATGCGCTTGGCGGCGTCGGAGAGTTGACGATTCAGCTGAACGGGCCGGCGTATGTTGGGCCGCGCGGCGGCGACTTGTCAACGGAAAAGTCCGGCGGCCTCCGGACGCGTCTCGTGCGGGCCGCAGCCGTCACGGCGATGTGGCGGAACGAGCGTTGCCCGAAGGCCATTATGCAGGGCGTTTGCCGCGTCGGCCGCGCAGGCGGGCTGCTTGACAGCCGTCAGGCGACTCTCTAGTCTTGAACGCTTGCGGGCGCGGCCAGGTGCGCGTCTGTAGCTGTTCCACTTCTATTCGTTCTTCAGTTTTTTTTCGAGTTATGATTCAGGAAGAGATCAAGCGACTCATTGAAACGAAGCAGGCGCGCGTGGGCGTGATCGGTCTGGGCTACGTCGGCCTGCCGCTGGCGGTCGAGTTCGCGCGCCGTGGGTTGCGCGCCGTCGGCTTCGAGGTTGACGCGCGCAAAGCCGAGCTGATTAACCGCGGCGAATCCTACATCGGCGACGTCCAGACGCAGGCGCTCGCGGAGGTCGTCTCCACGGAGCACCTGCACGCCACCACGAACTTCGACGAGCTGGCCTCGTGCGACTGCATCATCATCTGCGTGCCGACCCCTCTGCGTAAGACGAAGGAGCCGGACATCTCCTACATCCTCGCCGCCGCCGAGCAGATTCAACAGCGACTGCGGCGCGGCCAGCTCATCATCCTTGAATCGACCACCTATCCGGGCACGACCGACGAGGTGCTCTTGCCGATGTTCGAGGAGCGCGGCCTCAAGCTCGACGAAGACTTCCTGCTCGCCTTCAGTCCGGAGCGCGTTGACCCCGGCAACCCGCAGTTCCACACCGACAACATCCCGAAGGTGGTGGGGGGCTGCACCGACGACTCGACCGAAGCGGCGGCCGCGCTCTACGGGCTCATCGTGCGCGAGGTGCATGCCGTCTCTTCGGCGCGCGTGGCCGAGGCGGCGAAGCTTTTGGAGAACACCTTCCGCGCCGTCAACATCGGCATGGCGAACGAGATGGCGCGCCTCTGCTATCACCTTGAGATCGACACGTGGGAGGTTATCCGCGCGGCGGCGACCAAGCCGTTCGGCTTCATGGCCTTCTACCCCGGCCCCGGCATCGGCGGCCACTGCATCCCCTTAGACCCGCACTACCTCTCTTGGAAGGCGCGCCAGCACGGCTTCGACTCGCGCTTCATCGGGCTGGCCGAAGAGGTCAACTCGCGGATGCCTGAGCACGTCGTCACGCTCGTCACCGACGCCCTCAACGACGAGCAGAAGTCTCTCAAGGGCTCGCGCGTGCTCGTCCTCGGCGTCGCCTACAAGAAGGACATCGACGACGTGCGCGAAAGTCCTGCGCTCTCCATCATCGACCGCCTCCGCGCGAAGGGCGCGGATGTTCAGTACCACGATCCTTTCGTCGCACAACTGCGCTTCGACGACGCGCACACGCAAGGGAGCGGCGAGCCCTTACAGTCAATCGCGCTCACCGACGAAGGTCTGCAAGCGGCCGACTGCACGCTCATCGTGACAGACCACAGCGGCGTGGACTACGACCGCGTCTGCCGCCTCTCCAAGCTCATCGTGGACACGCGCAACGCCCTCTCACGCGACCAGCGCAAGACGAGCTGCGCGCGCATCGTCCGGCTGTAAGCTTTCGGCGTTCAGCGTTCAGCCGAAACTAAAAGCTGCGGGCTGAACGCTGACGGCTCTCATGCTCAAAGTCATCAACGTCGTGGGCGCGCGGCCGAACTTCATGAAGGTCGCGCCCATCGTGGAGGCGATGCGGCGGCGCGCGTCGGAGTTCACGCCGCTCGTCGTCCACACGGGGCAGCACTATGACGAGCGGATGAGCGCGGCCTTCTTCCGCGACCTACAGCTTCCCGCACCGGACGTCTACCTCGGCGTCGGCTCCGGCTCGCACGCGCAGCAGACCGCCGCGGTGATGCAGCGCTTCGAGCCGGTCGTCCTCGAAGAGAAGCCTGATTGGGTTCTCGTCGTCGGCGACGTGAACTCGACGCTCGCGTGCGCGCTCGTCTGCTCGAAACTGAATATCCCCGTGGCGCACGTCGAGGCGGGCCTGCGCAGCCGCGACCGCACGATGCCGGAGGAGCTCAACCGGCTCCTCACAGACCAACTCGCAGACCTCCTGCTCACGCCCTCCGAGGACGCCGACCGCAACCTCTTGAGCGAGGGCATCCCACGAGAGCGCATTCGCCTTGTCGGCAACGTGATGATTGATTCGCTCTTCAAGCAGCTCGCGCTCGCCGAAGCGTCGGACGTGCGCGCGCGCTTCTCGGTCGAGGGGCGCGACTACGCCGTCGTCACGCTTCACCGCCCTTCGAACGTGGACGACCCCGAAGCCCTGCGACGCATACTCCGCGCGCTGGCGCGCGTCAGCCGTCGTCTCCCCGTCGTCTTTCCAGTTCATCCGCGAACGCTGAAGAGAATCGAAGAGTTCGGGCTTACAGAGGAGAGCGAGCTGTGGGGCGACTATCGCGTGACCGAGCCGCTCGGCTATCTGGACTTCCTCCGTCTCTACAGCGGGGCGCGGCTCGTGCTGACGGATTCGGGCGGGATTCAGGAGGAGACGACCGCGCTTGGCATCCCCTGCCTGACGCTGCGCGAGAACACGGAGCGCCCTGTGACAATCGAGCTGGGCACGAACCGCATCGTCGGCACGGACACGGAGCGCATCCTTGCGGAGGCCGAGGCCGCGCTCGCCGGAGACAGTCTGAAAGAGCCGCCGCGCATCCCGCCGCTCTGGGACGGGCAGACCGCCGGACGCATCCTCGACGCGCTGCTGGAGAGGACGCGCGAGCTGCGCGCCGTGTGAGATCTTCGTCGAAAACTCTTTCGGAAACAGGTTGGGCGAGGGTAGAATGCAGCAGCCCCCCTTTCCTTGAAGTTCGCAGCGTGAGGAGTGTCGCATGGAGACGCAGGCGAAGGAGAGGCTGTCGGTCGAGGAGCTGGCCAACTGCGTAACGCACGGCGTCGGGCTGGCCTTGAGCGTGGCGGGGTTCGTCGCGCTCGTCCTGCTCGCGTGGGCGCACGGCGACGCGTGGCACATGGTAAGCTGCGGCGTCTACGGCGCGTCGCTCGTCACGCTCTATCTCGCCTCGACGCTCTACCACGGCGCGCGCTCTCCGCACCACAAGCGTCTGCTGCAAGTCCTCGACCACTGCGGCATCTACCTGCTCATCGCGGGGACGTACACGCCCTTCACGCTCGTCACTTTGCGCGGCGGCTGGGGGTGGACTCTGTTCGGGCTGGTGTGGGGTCTCTCTTTGGCGGGCATCCTCTTCCGCCTCTGCTTCGGCGAGCGCTACCGCTTCGCGGCCGTCGCCTCGTACGTGATGCTCGGCTGGCTCTGCGTCATCGCGGTCAAGCCGATTCTCGCGCTCGTCCCCCTCGGCGCGCTGGCGTGGCTCGCGGCCGGCGGCCTCGCCTACACGACCGGCGTCTTCTTCTTCGCGGCCCGGCGCATCCCGCACCACCACGCCATCTGGCACCTCTTCGTCCTCGGCGGCAGCGTCTGTCACTACATCGCCGTCGTGCTCTACGTCCTGCCGCAGAGAGGTTGAGGGCCTGCCGCTGATTCTCTCCGGAGATTGGTGAGCGTTACTTCAAAGCCGAAGTCTCTGAAGGCGACGACTTCGCCTGCTCGATGCCCGTGCGAAGCTGCTCGACGGCCGGGCTCTGCGGCGCGACGGCTGCGAGCTTGGCGAGCGTCGCCTCGGCCTGCGCGAAGTCACGCTTGCGCGTGTAGGCGACGGTCAGATTCTGGAGCGTCTGCGCGTGCGCGGGCTCTGTGGCAAGCGAGCGTTTGAACTCCGCGATGGCGCGCTCGTACTGCGCGGGCTCGCGCAGAAGAAAGGTGAGCCCAAGGTCTGTCCGCACGTTCACGTCCTCCGGCCTCTTCTGGAGCGCGAGCGCGTACCACTTCTCGGCCTCCGGCAGACGCTCCGCGTCGAAGAGCGTGTTGCCGAGCGCGACCAGCGTCTCATAGTCTTCGGGCTTCAACTTGTTGGCGCGCGTAAAGTATTTGACCGCGTCGTCGTAGCGGGCGGCCTGCGCCGTGAGGTTGGCGGCGTTGGTCTGCGCGTTGAAGTTGTCGGCCTGCTCGTCGGCGAGCTTCAAAGCCGCCGCGAGCGCGGCCTCGTCAACCTTCGGACGCAGTTGCGCAGGGTCAATGGCCGGATGGCCCTCCGGCAGACCCGGAACCTGCTGAGTGGCGACGGCCGCCGCGCCCGTCGGCGACGGCGCGGCGCGGTTCGCGGTGTTGGCGAAGACGAAGCCGACGATGAAGCCGACCAGCACGCCGACTATCGAAAAGAGCACGTTCTCTTTATTCATCACTCTTCCTTTGCTGGCTGCTCCAACGCTTCACGCTCAGGCAGCGATGAGCAGGCTGCTGTCAAGACTCAGCCCGAACTCCAAGCTCGTCTCCCTTTCGAGACTCGCTTCCCTTTCGCGCGCGGCCTCGAAGCGGCGGCGCATGACCTGTATCGCCGGGTGCGCGATCTTGTTGGCCGCCGCGATGAGCATCGCCTCGACGGCCTGCTCCTGCGCCGGGTTGAGCCCCAGACGCTGACGACCCTTGGCGAACTCGCAGCGCGCAATGTCCTGTAGCTCCTGCCGAAACGCGCCGATGCGCGGGCCGAGGTCGAGCGCGCGCAAGACCTCTTCAAACGCGAGCGCCTCCGCTTCGACGATGAGCCTGGCGCGCGCGGCCTCGCGCTCGCGCTCGCGCACGTTCGAGGCGACGACCGCTTCGAGGTCGTCCACGTCGAAGACGAAGAGGTTCGAGAGCTTCGCCACGGCCGGGTCTATGTTGCGCGGGACGCTGATGTCCACGTAGAAGGTCGGCCGGTTGCGACGCGCGGCGCGCGCGCTCTCGGCCGTCTCCGGCGTGATGACGTACTCGCGCGCGGCCGTCGAGCAGATGACCACGTCCGCCGCTGCCACAGCCTCCGCGAGCCGCGCGAACTCGACGGCCCGCCCGCCGAACTCGGAGGCCAAGCGGCGGGCCGTCTCGTGCGTGCGGTTGGCGACGAGGATGTTTGAAGCGCCCGCCGCCGCGAGGTGTCGCGCGGCCAGCTCGGCCATCTCGCCGGCCCCGACGAGCAGCACGGTGCGCCCTTCCAGCGTCTCCAGAATCTTCCGCCCCAACTCGACCGCCGCGTAAGGCACGCTGACGGCCGCCGCAGCGATCTCGGTCTCGCTGCGCACGCGCTTGGCCGTGTGAAAGGCGTGATGCAGCAAGCGGTGCAGGACGCGACCGGCCGTGCCGGCCTCCGCGGCCTGCGCGTAAGCCTGCCGCACCTGACCTAAAATCTGCGGCTCGCCGACAATCAGAGAGTCGAGCGAGGCGGCGACGCGGAACAGATGGCGCACGGCCTCTGCGTCCCTGTGCGTGTAGAGGTGCGCGGGCAGAGACAAGCGCAGCGTCGCGTCGCCCGCGGCCAACGCGTCGAGCACGCGCGCCGCGCCCTCTTCGAGCTTGTCGTCGTCAACGACCGTGACGACCTCGACGCGGTTGCACGTCGAGATGATGAGAGCCTCGCTCACCACGCGCCCGTCAACCAGCGCGCACAGCGTCTCTTCGACGCGCTCCTTCGAGAGCGCCAGACGCTCGCGCACCGCGACCGGCGCCGTCTTGTGGCTCAATCCTGTGAGTACGATTGACATCGTGAAACCCCGTCACGCTTGACCGTCTACGCGTAAGAGTGGAGCCCCGGCAGCAGGTAGCTCACGCCGAGATAGGTGAAGATGATGAAGAGGAAGGCGACGATGGCGAAGTAGGCCGCGGGCCGCCCCGTCCAGCCGCGCGAAATCCTCACGTGCAGGAACGCGCCGTAGGTGAGCCACGCGACCAGCGCGCCGACCTCCTTTGGATCCCAGCCCCAGTAACGCCCCCAAGACTCGTTGGCCCAGACCGCGCCCGTGATGAGCAGCAAGGCGAGCCCCGCGAAGGTGAGCCCCGCCGTCTTGTACATGAGCGAGTCAACCTTCTCTAAGCTGGGGAGCGCCGCGCGCAGACGCTCTGTTCTGAAGCTGAAGATGACGACGAAGAGCGTGCCGGCAAAGGCCGTCAAGAGCGCCGAAAGCTCGACCGGATTTCCCTTGAGGCTCAAGAAGAGCTTGTCGCCGTTCGCCTGGACGAAGCTCGCGGCCTGCTTCTCAAGCATCGCTGTCGGGACGGACGCGACCTGCTGCGCCGCCATCCCCTGCTGTTCAAGCATCCACGCGCCGAACTGCGCGTAGGAGTGTTGACCGACGCGCGCCGCCACGTCCGTCAGAGACCGCACCTGCGCGACGAGCGTCACGATGCCGAGCCCTTGTGCGACGAGCGCGAGCCGGAGCAAGCGTTGGCCCCACCTCCTCGACGCCTCGCCCGCGCCGTAGACGTAGCGCACAAAGAAGACGCTCGCGCCAGAGAGCAGCGCCGCGGCCGTGACGATGAGCCAGCCGACGTAAGGGAGGTCTACTTTCAGCGGGAGCGCCGTGCGTCCGTCCGCATAGGTCGAGAGAAAGGCCGAGACGCCGTAGGTGCCGAAGGTCGCGGGCGCAAAGACCGAGAAGCGGCTGACGGTGGCGAAGACCGTCAGCGCGAAGAGGCTTGTCCAGACGGCCATCGCCTCGGTCTTCACCGCGTCCTTGAGAAGATAGACGACCGCCAGCGCGAAGCAGACGAGCGCGACGCCGTAGCTGAGAGAGGCCACGCCGACGTGGATGGGACGCCAGTAGGAGTCGAGCACCGGCGGCAGGTTCGCAATCTCGCCGCCGATGAAGCGCGCGAGCACGAGGATGAGCGCCGCCAGCGGCAAACTTATCGCGCCGAGGAAGCGGAAGTTTTTGCGATGCGCGATGAGCAGCGTCGCCAGCCCTGCGCCGAAGGCGAAGGCGAGGCTCAAGTCATACAGGTTCGCAAACGGGATGTAGCGAAAGAACCAGGGCATCTCCGTCCCGCCCTGCCTTTTGATAACTTCAAGCTCGATGTCGTAGGCCGTGACCCAGCGCACGCCCCAGCTCGCAAGGTTGAAGAAGACGCCCGCGGTCGCGCCCCACAAACCGAGCTTCTGAAAGAGCGCGGAGGGCGCGTAGAGGTCTGTCAGGTGAAAGACCGCCGCCAGCAGATAGCAGGCCAGCGCGAGCATCATCAGTGCGCCGTCCGAGATGAACTCTCCGCCGCCCGCGTAGAAGCGCAGCACAGACAGGCCCACGGCCCCCGCCAGCGCCAGCGCCGTCGGCAGGTACGAGGCGAGCGTCGAAGCCTTGAGATCGACCTCCGGCAACATCCCGACCGCCGGCTGTTTGAGCACTCTGGACATTTCAGTTACCCCACTAAATCAAGTAGACAAGAGTCAGTAGAAGAGCTTCCTCTGTGTTGAGCCTTCCGGTTATCAAGGTCGGCGCGCGTCAAGCAGAGCCTACAGGCTGCTGTCTCCCGTCCACTTCTTCAACTGCTTCGACCAGCTTCCGGAAGCGGTCTTCAAAGCCGAGCTTGTTGCGGTTGGTGTTGCCGCCGATGACGACCTCGAACTGGTTTGCGCCGCGCGGCTCGATGCGCGCCCAGATGCGCTGGTGTGCGAAGAGGAAGACGGCTGCGAGCGTGAGCGTCAGGAGAACGAAGCCGACGTAGACGACCGACGCGCCGGGGTCTCTCTGCACCGAGAGGATGTGCGCGTCGCCGACGCGCTCGAAGTCCGCGAGTTGGAACCTATAACCGTTCACCGCGCGGTTCGCCATCGGCGCGTCTGCGGCGCGGCCCGGCTGGAAGGCGTAGGCGCGCTCGAACTGGCCCGCCGCGTTGTAGACGCGCAGCACGGCCGCGGGATTGTTGTAGTCGGGCGAGGCCGTCGCGGGCCGCCCGCCTTCGAGCGTGAAGTCGGAGAAGAACTCTTTGAACTCGACGCGCGTGCCGTCGGGGAGTTGCGCCTCGCCGCCGCGGCGAATCGTCAGCTCCTGCGAAGCGCCGTCGCCGTCGTGCGTGACGGAGAGGCGTATCTCGCGCGCCTTGCCTTCGGGCGTGAAGGAGGATTGGAAGAAGCGATAGCCGCGATAGTCGTAGGGCCGGTTCATCTGGACGACGGCTTCGGTCGTGCCGCGCTCAGGGTCTCGGATGCGGATGCGCGTCAGCCAGTCGAGCGTGTTCATCGGCGAGATGCCGCCCGTTCTTTCAAGCAGCTTCTGCTGAATGTCCGTACACTCGACCTCGAAGGGCAGTCCGAGCTTGACCTGCGAGGGCTGGCCCGCGTCGCTGAAAATTTGCTCGTTCATCTCCGAAGCGGTCTCGCCGGGGCGGAGCATCATCTGGCCCGTGTGGCCGAAGCGCGCCGTCAAAAAACCGCCGACGAAGATGACGAGCAGCGCGATGTGGACGGCGTACGCGCCGAGTCGATTCCACGCGCCGCGCTCCGCGAAGACGAAGGTCGCGCCGTGCTTCTCCGTCACGCGCGGCTTGAGGCTCAGAGAGCGCGCGGCCTGACCGACCTGCGCCGCGACGGCCGCAGCCGTCTCGCCTTCAAGCGTGAGCGTCGCGCTCTGCTCCTGCCCTGAGAGCCAGTGTGCGGAGGCGTCGAGCTTCTTGCGCGAGACGTAAGTCCAAGCCTTCGGGAAGAAGTCTATCGAGGAGAGGATGATGTTGAGCGAGAGCACCAACAGCATCGCGTTGAAGTACCAAGTGTGGTAGATGTCGAAGAAGCCGAGCCAGCCGTAGAGGAGCTGCTGCGAGGGCGTGAGCGCCGCGTAGTACTTCTCGAAGCCGTCCACGTTGACCTGCACGACGAGCATGCCGACCACGCATGCACAGGCGAGCAGCACCAGCAGCAGCACGCCGAAGCGCACGCTACCGAGCAAGTCCATGGCACGCTCGCCGAAGCTCGCACGCGCGTCCGTCGCCGTCTTCGCCGTCGTCTTCGTCTGCGTCTCTCTGATGGCTGACATCTCGGTTCCCGCCCGTCCTTCCCCGCTGCTTTCACTGTTCACGACGCGGCCTCTCGCTCGACGGCCGCGCGCGCGGTCTGTGACACGCGCTCAAGTTCTGCAACGTTTATGCCAGCAGCGCTTTGCCGTGCGCGGCGGCGCGCGGCCTCGCACAGACGGCGCGTTCCAGCTCACACGCAGGTCGTGACGGCCGTCACCGGCGGGGAATTTCTCGCATCGTTCTGGGTGATTCTCCGCAACCGACCTGCCGTTTGCGCCCCGCGCAAACCACGCCCGCGCGCGGAGTTTGCGCCGACAGCGTGGGAAAAGCCGCGCCGCTTTGGTTCCATCCGCGTGTAGGTGAAGCGCGGCCCGCGCTTTGCACTCAGCGCAGGCCGGGCTTCGGCCACCGCGTGAGAGAAGTGGAGGCGAACCAAAGATGACACGACTTAAGATTCTGAAAGCGGCGCTCGTTGCGGCATGGGTCGTCGGGATGCTGTTGCTCTTCGGCGCGGGCGGGCGCTTCTTCAGCTCGACGGCCGCGCCCGACGAGCAGAAGAAACAGCAGACGCCCAAGCAGCCCTCCGCCGCCGCCGCGAACCCCGACGACTACGTCGGCAACGAAACCTGCGCCACCTGTCACGAGGACAGGGACAAAGAGTTCAAGCAGACCGCGCACGCCAAGCTCGTCCACGAGAAGAGTTGGAAGGGCAAGGTTGTCGGCTGCGAATCGTGCCACGGGCCGGGCCGCGAGCACGTCGAAGGCGGGGGCGACAAGACGAAGATTCGCACCTTCCAAAACGAGACCTCGAAGCAGGTCTCCGATACCTGTCTGGCGTGCCACGCCGGGCGCGAAGAACACAGCAACTTCATTCGCGGCGAGCACTGGCGCAACGATGTCGGTTGCACCGACTGCCACTCGCCGCACGGCGAGCCGACCGGAGTCAACAAGGCTTCTTCAAACACCCTCGTCACGGGGGCCAACGCGGAGAAGCCCGGCTTCGCCAATCTCAAGATGCTGAAGGGCGGCAGCGAGCAGGCGCTCTGCCTGCGCTGCCACGCCGAGGCCAAGCAGCAGTTCACGCAGCCCTTCCATCACAAGGTGCTCGAAGGCGCGATGAAGTGCTCGGACTGTCACAACCCGCACGGCGGCTTCGAGCAGAAGCAGGGCCGCCTCTCCGCGGGCGTCGATTCGGCCTGCGTCAAGTGCCACACGGACAAGCAAGGGCCCTTCGCCTTCGAGCATGCGCCCGTCAAGTCGGAAGGCTGCGCGTCGTGCCACACGCCGCACGGCTCGGCCAACCCGCGGATGCTCAACACGCCCGCGGTCGCGCAGCTCTGCTTGACCTGCCACAGCACCAGCCACGGCGTCGGCGCGGCCGGCCCCGGCGGCCCGGCGCACAACCTCTCTCTTCAGTACAGAGACTGCACGGCCTGCCACACCAAGATTCACGGGTCGCACACGAGCCCGGTCTTCATGCGTTGAGGGCAAAGCGAGAGAGACGGCATAGGGCTTGACGTACGTTGAGCGAGAGGATGGATGAGATGAAAAGCAAAGCGAGACACGCGCTGCGAGTGCTGCCGGGGCTGCTGTTGACGTTGGCGCTGACGGCGCTGGTCGCCAGAGCGCAGCAACCGACACCGAGCCCGCAGAAGGAGGCCGCCGCCCAGACGCAAAGCTCCGCCGCCGCCGCAGAGAAAGGCGAAGAGAGCGACTACACCGTCACGTCGAGCATCGAGCTCGGCTACCGCGGTCTGAGGGTTGACGGCGACCTCAACAAATATCAGAGCGACCTCAATTACAAGACCGGGCCGCGCCTGTTCGACACGAGCTTTCTCGTGAAGGCCGAAGAGGGGCGCGGCACGCTCTTCGACACCCTGCTCGCCACCTCGACGGGCTGGGGCGGCGACCCGCAGGGGCACGTTCGTTTCAGCATGGAGAAGTCGAGCCTCTACCGCTTCGACGGCAACTATCGCCGCTTCAAGTACTATAGGTTCGTCAACAACTTCGCCAATCCGAACTACGCCGCGCCCTCGCTCCCGTCCAACCCCGTGACGGGCTGGCACGGCTACAACACGCGGCAGGAGGTCGGCGACTTCGATCTCACGCTGCTGCCGAAGAACGAGCGCGTGAGCTTCCGCCTCGGCTACTCGCCGACGCGTTACAACGGCCCCGCCTTCACCTCTTGGCACTACGGCGGCGACGACTTCGTGCTGCTCTCGCAGGCCCGCTCGCGCTCGCACGAGTTCCGCGTCGGCGCGGACTGGCGACTCGGCCCCGTTGACTTCTCTCTGCTGCAAGGCTTCCGCCGCTTCCGCGACGACTCAAGCATCGACAACCGCTATCTCAATCTCGGCGCGAACCCGACCACCGCTTCGAGCGCGCTGCTCTACAGCCTGACGAAGCAAGCGCCCATCAAGGGCACGGTCAACTTCACGCAGTTCACCGCGCACACGCTCCTTGCGCGCAAGCTCGACCTGACCGGCCGCTTTATCTACAGCGGCTCGAAGACGGAGTTTGATTGGACGGAGTCGGCCACGGGACTGAACTTCAACACGCGTATCACCAACATCCCCGGAGCCATCAACCCGCCCAACATCCTGACGCTCGGTCAGTGGAACTTCGAAGGTGGAGCCAACCGCCCCGCCGCGCGCGCCGATTTCGGCGCAACCTATCTCGTCACAGAGAAGCTGCGCCTCTCGAACACCTTCAACTTCGACAGCTACCGCACGACGGGGAGCGACTACTACGCGGGCGTCTTCTCGATGACGCGGACGAACGGGACGGGCGCAATCACGCTTCTGCCCACGGGCACAAGCTACGAGCTGTCGAAGTTTCGCAAGATCAGCGACACCGTCGAGGGCGACTATCAGTTCAACGAGCGCTACTCGCTGCACCTCGGCTATCGCTACGGCACAACCCGCATCGAGAGCTTCGCGTCGGGGGCCAACCTCGGCAACAACGGCGCGATTCCCGTCACGCCTTCGGCCGAGCTTGAAGAGAATCACACGCACGCCTTCATCGGCGGCTTCAAGGCGCGGCCCGTCAAGACGTGGACGCTCTTCCTGAACGTCGAGCGCGGCGTGGCCGACGGCGTGCTGACGCGCATCGGACAGTATGACTACACCAACCTCCGCGTGCGCAGCCGCTACACGCCGACCCGCAAGCTGGCCTTGAATCTGGGGCTCATCACGCGCGACAATTCGAACCCGTCGTCTATCGAAGGCGTCTCGCTCGAAGACTTCGGCGTGAGCGTCAAGTCGCGCGTCTTCACCTCTTCGGTGGACTTCGCGGCCAGCCCGCGACTCTCCTTCAGCGGCGGCTACAACTACAACTGGGTCAACAGCGACGCGGTCGTCAAGTACGCCTACCCGCCGCTCGCCTCCGCCAACGCGGCCATCACGGGCCACGCGCTCTACTTCGTGCGCAACCACTACTTCCACCTCGACACCGTCGCGCAGCCCTTCCGGCGCGTGACCTTCTTCGCCTCCTATCGCATCAACCGCGATGAAGGGCAGGGCGGACGCCTCTCGGACATGCCGGCCGGGACGTTCATCTCTTCCTATCCGATGAGCTATCAATCGCCCGAAGCTCGCCTCTCGCTACGGCTTCACCGCCGCTTGGACGCGAACTTCGGCTATCAGTACTACAACTACAACGAGAGCAAGTTCGTGCAGATAGGGACGAACGTGCCCGCGCAGAACTATCACGCGCACATCCCTTACGCCTCGCTCCGCTTCTACTTCGGGCGCATCGAGTAGCGAAGAGAAGGGACAGCACCAAAGCGAGAGACGGAGGCGCAGCTCGATGCTTCATTCAAGCTGCGCCTCTGCGTCTGCGATGCTAAACTTTCGCCCCACACTCAAACGAACAGGTCTTCAGAGACTGAGCCGGGAGACTCTCATTCAGATGAAAGACCGCGCACACAGGCTTCCGACCAGAGTTGTCATCGCCCTCTGCTGTCTGCTCCTCTCAGCCCTCTTCACTTGGGGCGCGGGCGCGCAGCGACGCACGCCGCCACGTGCGGCGGCGCGCCCCGCGGCGACCAATGCGCGCATGGACTTCTCGCACGCGCGGCGCGAACACCAACTCGCCTGCGACAAGTGTCACCAGTTCCCTTCGCCCGACTGGAAGGACGCGCGCAAAGCTGACGCGGCCTTCCCCGACGTGACGCGGCCGCCTGAGCACGCTTCGTGTCTGAGCTGCCACCGCAAGCAGTTCTTCGCGCGCGAGCGGCCACAGCCGCGCATCTGCTCTGTCTGCCACGTCGCCGTCACGCCGCGCGACCAGACGCGCATCCCCTTCCCCAACCCGCCTGAGTCTTTCAACCAGACGACGCGCGCGCGCGCCTTCGTCTCAGACTTTCGCATCGGCTTCCCGCACGACAAGCACCTCGACGTGGTCGGCCGACTCTTCGCGCCCGGCCACGAACAAAGCGGCGTGCGCTTCGTCAACGCCTCTTACAGACCCGCGGCCGCGCAAGACAGCGACCCGAAGAGCTGCATGGTCTGTCATCAGACCTACCAGCCGCAGGGCAAGTCCGATGCGGAGTACGCGACCGAGCCGCCCAAAGACCTCGGCGAACGTTTCTGGTTGAAGAAGGGGACGTTCAAGACCACGCCGAACCACGCCACCTGCTTCACCTGCCATTCGCAGGAGTCCGGCTTGCAGCCCGCGCCGAACGACTGCAACGCCTGCCACAAGCTCGCGCCCGCGTCGCCGCCGCACGCAGACTTCGACCCGCGGCTCGCGGCCTCGATGAACGTCACGGACGGAGCGATCCTGCAACGCTGGCGCAGGCGCGACTCTGCGGGGACGTTCCGCCACGAGGGCGGCGGCCATCCCGACATGAGCTGCACCGCCTGCCACGACGCCGCGAAGATGAACACGCTCGACCCTCGCACGACGCGCGTACTCGTCGAGTCCTGCAACGCGTGCCACATCACCGCGACCACCGATGACGGCGGCGCGCTCAACTTCGAGGTTGAACGGCGGAAGGCAGACCCGACCTTCCAATGCACGAAGTGCCACATCACATACGGCCGCGAAGCGATACCGGAGTCGCACACAAAGGCGCTCGCCGCGGCCAAGTGATGAGAAGGAAGATTTGAAATCTGAGATTTCAAATCTCACACTCCTATGACGAACATGCGGAACAGAACTGGAGGCGAGACATCTTGCATTCGCGCGACGCGCGGGCGTCGCACGCTCTCGCTCGTTGTGTTGTGCGCGGGCTGCGTCCTCTTCGCCTTCGTGCTCGCGCTCGACTGGCGCGCGTCGGCGCTGAACGCGCGGCTTGACTTTCCAGCACATTGGGATCCTAAGCTTAGAATTCCACGTGGACAAGTTGTCGCG
>JADMIO011398600.1_pt1 | contig 67954 bp, 60 predicted proteins | sample 8958161 | NCBI WGS metagenome assembly JADMIO01 (sample SAMN16585339, study PRJNA669376) | soil metagenome | isolation source: Crop rotation soil | place: USA: Cullars Rotation, Alabama | collected 2011 | reverse complement strand
CCGCGACTTCAAGTCACGTGAATTCCAAGCTTCGGATCCCACTGTGCTGGAAAGAGGTCGGTGCGGTGATCTTGTCGACGAGATCGCCCGGTCCCCGGTCGAGGAACCACTGACGGTCCGCGTCGCTGATCACGCCGGTCGTGTCGCTGGCCTCGTGCGCGCTCGTGATGTGCGGGTCGAGGTCGTGCGTCGCGGCGACGCGGTAGAGCAGGTCGCCCCACCCCCGCTTCGACGTGTCGTTCTTGAACAGCCCGGTGCCGAGCGACTGCCACGCCAGCTGCGGGACGAGCGCGTCGACGCGGCAGTCGAGCGCGGCGGTGGTCAGCTGGATGCCGCCGCCGTACGACGCGCCGGCCATCCCCATGCGCGGGTCGCCTGCACCGTCGAGCTGCACGCCGGGCTGCGCGGCCACCCAGTCGATGAGGCGTTGCGTGTCGCGGCCCTCGAAGTCGGGGCTGTTCGTCTCGACCGTCCCGCCCGACGCGCCGAAGCCGCGCGGGTCCCACGTGAGCACGTTGTAGCCCGCATCGTGCAACGCGTTGATGCTGAGGTCGCCGAAGAGGCCGTAGCCGGAGCCCGAGGTGTTCACGTCGCCGGCCTGACCCCAACCCGGACCCTTCAACAGGGTCGGCGCGCCCGCCGCCGGTGCGTTCGCGAGCGGGAACCAGTGCGCGCGGATCTTCGTCCCGTCGAACGACGTCACGTCGTAGTCGGTGCTCGAGCCGGCGACCGGTGTCGCGACGACCTTCGCGCTCGCCGCGGGCTTGCACGCAGGGCGCGTGTAGGCGCCGCCGTTCGCGGGCGCGGTCGTCGTCGACGCGGGCGTCGCGGGCGAGGATGACTTGGCCGAGCTCGAGCAGCCGGCCGCCGCCAGCCCGGCCACTGCTGCCAACACCACGATCGATTTCCGCGTCACAACGACACCCTCCGGAACGACCCGCCCGCGCGGGGTCCGGGGATCTTGCCAGAGGCGGCCCCCGGCTCGGTGTCGGCTCGGGCGCGCGCTACGGGTTCGGTGCCCGTGTCCGGGGCGCGCACTTGGGCGGTGGCGGCACACCGAGCGCGCGGTAGCGCCGGTACGTCCCGGGGTCGAAGATCATCAGGCGGTCGCGCCGGGCGATGTACACCGGGAGCCCGATGAGTGTGAGGGCCTTGCGCGCGTCGTACGCGCCGTTCCACACGTACGCGTTGACGTAACAGCCGCGCAGTCGGCGCGGGACGCGGTCGAGGTTGATGATCGTCTGCGCGTCTCGCACCTGGTGCGCGCGGAGCACGCGGGCCTGCCGGATGCCGTACTGCGTGCTGTACACGCCCTGCGCGACGACGAAGACGCCGAGCAGTCCGAACGCGACCGCGATCGCGATCGCTTTGCGATCACCCTTTCGCGCCGCGCGCAGACACGGCCGATGGCCACACGCGTACACGAGGATCCCGGCGACGAGGATCAGGTTGGGCATCGTGTAGCGGCCCTGCTGCCCGGCGACGTTGCGCTGCCCCGAACGGCCGAGCGCGAGTGTCAGGTCGAACAGCAACGCGTAGAGGATCATCAGCAGCGGGAGCGGAACGAGCGTGTTGTGCCGTTCCTGGATCGAACGCACGATCACGAACACCGCCGCCGCGAGCACTGCGACGCCGAGCAGCCGCTCCCACGCCGAGTCCCATCGCACCGCGACGCCGAGCACGTTGCCGGTGAGCGTGAAGAGGTACTGCGCGAGGTGACCGGGGCGACCCGCGTTGTGCGTGACCGAGCAGTTGCGGGCCGGACCGATGCAACCCGCGCCCCACGTGTAGCCGCGCACGTACACGAGCGTCGTGATCGCCCCCGCGCCGATCCAGACGCCGACCTCGACCCACCGCTTGCGCTCGCGCGTCCACACCCAGAGCAGCGCGACGAGGCCGACCGGCCAGATGAGGAAACCCTGCACCATCGACAACGAGCCCAGGACGGCGGTGATGATCGCGAAGGTGAGCGCGATGGGGCGGTAACGCGGCCAGATGCAGAGGAAGTGGATCGTCGCGAACAGGAACAGCAGCACGAAGTACCAGGCGAGCTGGAACGCCCAGAGCGCGTTCGACACGCCGACGAAGCTGAACCACACGACGCCGAGGGAGAACACGGGCAGGAACGTGAGCCGGCGTCCGAGGTAGGCCCGTACCGCGACGAGCATCAGGAAGAACGTCGCGACGAACACGACCGCGCTGAACAGCACGACGCTGCGCAGGTCGAGGCGGTCGACGTAGCCGAAACCGATGAGGAAGAGGTTCGACACGACGAGCCGCGCCTCGCTGTACTGCGCCCAGACCTCGCTCGGGTGGAGGATGTGGTGCAGCGCGTCGCTCACGAGCGTCATGCGCGACCAGTCGTCGGCGAACGGCGCGTTGACCGCGTAGTGCCAGACGAAGATCAGGTACGCCAGCGCGGGGGAGCAGCCCGCGATGAAGCCCGCGCGTTCCCGCGCCGACGCGCGATCCGAGGGAGGGTCGCCGTCGGTCAGTGTGGGCCTCGGACTCGGGTCGAAGCGGTTAGTTCGGGATCGCGGTGATCACGACGTGGCCGCCGCCCGGACCGGAATCCGGGTTCTTGTACGAGACGAACGTGTGCGTCGACGGGCTCAGCTCGGGATGGCCTTCCAGCGCGAAGCAGAAGCCTTTGTGCGAGGGGCACCCGGGGAGCTTGCCTCCCTTTGCGAGGTGCCAGGGCCCGTTCGCCGACGAGGCGCTGTAGATGCGGAAGTCCCCGACGATGGACGCCTGCGCGACGATCCGCATCACGCCGCCGTAGTTGCCGACCGAAATCGACATCGGCTGCCACTTCGAGAGGCCGTCCGTGTGCAGCGGAACCGGCTTGTACGACGTCGCCTTGTCGAGCATCGCGGTCTTCGCCGCGACCGACACCATCCACACGGTGCCGTCGGCGCACACGCCGGACGTCAGCTTGGTGCACTGCGACGCGAACATCAGGACCTTGCCGTTGCTCACGATCGGTGAGCCGTAGATCTTCGACGGAGAGATCTTGGCGCCGCTCCGCGCCGGCTTGAACACGTCGACGGGACCGTGGTCGATCTTGTGGGTCTTCCAGTTGTAGAGCAGGTAGCCCCAACCCTCGGCCCGCGCTTGGGTCACGTTGCTCGGCGTCGTGACGCAGACGAGCGAGTAGGTGATCAGGACTTCCTTCTTGCCCAGCATCGTCGCGCCGGTCGGCCAGCGCGCCGGGAAGGCAGCGGTGAAGTAGGTGCACGGCTTGCCGCTGCCGTTCGGGAGGTACACGCCCTTGGGCGCCGGAATGAACCGCTTCGGCGTGCCGGTCGGGGTCTCCACCCCGGTCGGGACGACACCCTTCTTCGCCCCGGCGACGATCGCGGTGCTGCCGTCGATGAAACCGGTCGCCTTCCAGGCGCCATTCTTCTTCTGGGCGATGCTGGTGTCGCCGAACAGCCAGAGGGATTGGCCGTTCGGCAACGCCACGCTCGAGCCGCCGTCGCGCGACACGACGCGCGTGCTGGTCTCGTACTTCGACTTGATCTGCTTGTTCTTGATCGACGACAGCTGCGCCTGCGAGATGCGCGGCGACGCGGCCGGGAGGTCTTCACCTTGTGCGCTGACCGGTACGAATACCGCGGCCGCGGTCGCCACGACCGCGGCCAAGCACACAACCCCACGAGTCCGCATGACTGTCCCCCTCTGTCGACATGGTCGACCCGCCGTCACGAGTTTCCCATACGGATGGTGCGAAATGCCACCAAAACCGCAACAAATCGGCACGCTACCGGAGCGTGCGCGCCGAAAATTCGCGGCCTCTGGGCCGTCCGGCCCAGAGCAAACGCGCGTTGTGCAGGACAGCGGCATGTCGTCTGATCACGCGCCGTACGATGCGTGACGGTGGCAGTGACCAATCCAGGCCCGGCCGCGGAACCGGGCGCGGCGCCGAAGCTTTCGCTCGTGCATCAGCCCGCGCTCGACGGTCTCCGGGGCGTGGCGGTGGCCGGGGTCCTGTTGTTCCACGGCGGCCACCTCGTCGGCGGCTACCTCGGCGTCGACGCGTTCTTCGTCCTGTCGGGCTTCCTGATCACGACGCTGCTGCTCGTCGAGCACGCCAACAGCGATCGCATCTCGCTGCCCCGGTTCTGGGCCCGCCGCGCCCGGCGGCTGCTGCCGGCCGTGTTGTGCGTCGTCGGCGTGACGGTCGTATACGCAGTGTTCATCGCGAAGCCGCACGAGCTGCCCGTGACGTTCCGCGGTGACGCGTTCGCGACGGTCTTCTACTACGCGAACTGGCATCAGATCGCGACCGCCGGTGGTCCGTTCCGCGCGCCGTCGCCGCTCGCGCACACGTGGAGCCTCGCGATCGAGGAGCAGTTCTATCTCGTGTGGCCGCTGGTGCTCGTCGCCGTGCTCGGCCGGGGCCTGTCGATCATCATCGGCGCGCGGCGCGTGCTCACGCTCGCGTTGACGCTCGCGGTGTGCTCGTTCCTGCTGATGCAGGTGCTCTACAAGTCGGACGACCCGTTCCGCGTGACCTACGGCACCGACACGCGCGCGTCAGCGGTGCTGATCGGCGCCGCGCTCGCGGCGGCGTTGGTCGCGTTCGGTTCGATCACGAGCGTGCGCGCCCGGCGCGGGCTCGAGATCGCGGCGGTCGTTGCGATGGCGTTCCTCGCGTTCGCGTGGACGCATCTCGCGATCGACTCGGCGTACCTCTACCGCGGCGGCATGTTGCTGTGCGGCGTCGCGGTCGCGATCGTGATCGCGGCGTCGGTCCACCCGAAGCGCGGCGCGGTTGCGGCGGTGCTGTCACCGAAGGCGCTGCGCGGCTTGGGCATCATCAGCTACGGCGTGTACCTCTGGCACTGGCCGATCTTCTTGTGGGCGCACCCGGATCGTGTGCACCTGCGCGGCTGGCCGTTGTTCGGCGTGCAGTGCGCGATCACGCTCGTCGTCGCGTGGTTGTCGTACCGCTTCGTCGAGCGCCCGATCCGCTACGGCTGGGCGCGTCCCGACGACGTCAAGGTCGTCGAAGCGCCAGGGTGATCAGGCGTCCTCTTCGCGACGGTGACCCGACGCGAGTTCGTGCAGGTCGGCGTCGTCGAGCGCGTCACGCTCTACCCGCACGATCCGGCACTTGGTGACCGCGGTCACGGTCGCCGTACGCGTTCCACCGTCCTGGCCCGCGCGTTCGCCCAGCACCGATCCCGGGCCGAGTTGGCCGACCGAGACGCCACCGACCGCGATGTCGACCACGCCGTCGAGCACGAGCGCGATGTCGTCGCCCGGTTCGCCCTGCACGAACAGTGCGTGACCCTCCTTGAGCGTCACCGGCTTCGGTTCCTTGCGCCCGTGTCGCATGATGATCGTCGACAGCCGGCGTTCGAGCGCGGTCTCCGCCGCGGAGCTCGGCACCACGTGGTCCTCGCCGCCCCACGGCGAGTGCGCGCCGTACGCACGGTGGTACCACTCGTCGAAGTCGATGACGGCCGACTTGCCGACGAGCGTGCCGCTCCCGTCGTAGAGCCAGTGCCGCGGGAACGTCGTCGCGCCGGTGAGGTCGCCGGTCGACGTGCCGTCGACGTTCATCGTGAGCGCGAGCGTCGTCCACACCGTCGGGCCCTGGATCTTCACGTACGGCGCTTCGCGGATCAGCCGGGGCGACGGGAGGCCGGGCCGTCCGCCCGCGGTCTGGCGGAAGCGGACGAACCCGTCTCCGATTTCGGGCGCGGGCCGCAGGTCGGGGAGCGCGGTCGCCTCGACGAGCACTCTCATCCCGCCGAGCTGCACCTTGCTGCTCGAGATCCAGCCGCGTCCGGTCTGGCCGTGGTCGACGATGCGCTCGTCCTCGACCTCGATCCACGTGCGCAGCTCGTTGGCGAAGCGCGCGCCGTCGGGTCCGACGATCGCGTCGAGGTCACCGAGGTGCTCGGGCGGCGGATCGTCGTAGTGCGTGACGCCGAGCTCGAACGGCGTCTTGGTCACGCCCGTGATCGCGGCCGACGGGATCCACGACACGCTGATGATCGCCGCCTCGTACCGCATCGGCGAGACAGTAGATGCCCTCAGCGCAGGCTGTCGGCTACCTGCGCGAACAAGCGGACGGTCTCGGTGTCGGGGTAGTCGCTGCACCACGGATAGAAGCCGGTGCAACCGAGATCGATGTACGCCCGCACCTTCTCCGCAACCTGCTCGGGCGTGCCGACGAGGTTGCCCGCCCGCCACGACTCGGCCTCTTCGCCCCAGAACGACTTCGAGCCCGCGTCGAGCACCTCTTGCTCGGTCTCGCGAATGAACACCTCGGACGAGATCGTCTTGCGGATCTCGTCGTAGTCGCGCCCGACGTCCTTGCAGTGCTGTTGCAGCACCTCGGCCTTGTGCTGCCACTCGTGCGGCTTCCCGCCGAAGTTCGACGAGTCCGCGTGGCGCGCGACGACGCGCAACGTGAGCTGCTCGCCGCCGCCACCGATGAGGATCTCGGGGTGCGGCTGTTGCACCGGCTTCGGGTCGCACTGCGCGCCCGCGATCGTGAAGTGCTTGCCCTCGTAGCTCACGTCGGGCTCCGACCACATCGCCTTCACAATCTCGACGGTCTCCCGCAGCATGCGGATGCGATCGGACGCCTTCGGGAACCCGTAGCCGTACGCGTTGTACTCGTGCTCGTACCAACCCGCGCCCACACCCCAGATCAGACGCCCGCCCGAGATCACGTCGATGTTCGCAGTGATCTTCGCCAGCAACCCCGGGTTGCGGTACGGCGCGCACCCGACCATCTGCCCGAGCTTGATGCGCGAGGTGACCTGGCTGATCGCGGCGAGCGTCGTCCAGCACTCGAACATCGTCTCGTGCGCCGGGACCGGCACGTTGTGGAAGTGGTCGTACACCCACAACGAGTCGAAACCGAGCGACTCCGCGAGCTGCGCGACCTCGACCGCCTTGGCCCACTTGGCCTGCGGATCCTCGATGGAGACCAGCTCCATCTTCCAGCCCTGCGGAATGAACACCCCGAACGTGAGCGCATGCGACGTCATCCGCTCTTCCTAGCAGGACGGTCGCCGGCGTGAACGAGGGAAGCCGAGATGGAGTACGCCCCCCGGGACTCGAACCCGGAACCTGCAGATTAAGAGTCTGATGCTCTAACCAGTTGAGCTAGGGGCGCCTGAACTGGACCGCGCATCGTAGCGGAGCGCGTCGTAGCGTGCGGCTGGAAAGGGAGGCGCACGTGGACGTGGCGATCAGTGGTGCCAGTGGCTTGATCGGGACGGCGCTCACCGCGTCGTTGCGCGCCGACGGGCACCGCGTGCTGCCGCTGGTGCGCGGCGGCATCACGTCCGCGGACGCGATCGGCTGGGACCCCGAGGCCGGACGGATCGACGCGCCCGCGCTCGAAGGGATCGACGCGATCGTGCACCTCGCCGGCGAGGGCATCGGCGAGAAGCGGTGGACCGACGAGCAGAAGCAGCGCATCCGCGACAGCCGCGTGCGGGGAACCGCAGTGTTGGCGGGCGCGATCGCGAGTCGCGAACGCAAGCCGCGCGTCTTCGTGTCGGCGTCGGCGATCGGGTACTACGGCAACCGCGGCGACGAGGTCCTCACCGAGGACAGCGCGCCCGGCGACGACTTCCTGGCCGGGATCTGCGTCGCGTGGGAGGCCGAGACGGAACCGGCGCGCGCGGCCGGCATCCGCACGGTGATCACCCGCAACGGCATCGTCCTCGACCCGCACGGCGGCGCGCTTGCGCAGATGCTGCTGCCGTTCAAGCTCGGGATCGGCGGCCGCCAAGGCTCGGGGAAGCAATGGATGAGCTGGATCACCCTCGCCGACGAGATCGGCGCGATCCGCCATGCGATCGACAACGACGCCGTGAGCGGTCCGGTCAACTGCGTCGCGCCGAACCCGGCGACGAACGCCCAGTTCGCGAGCACGCTCGGCAACGTGCTGCACCGGCCGACGGTGCTTCCCACGCCGATGCTGCCGTTGAAGCTGCGGTACGGCGGCGAGCTCGTCGAGGCGCTGCTGCTCGGCAGCCAGCGCGTGTCGCCCGCCGCGCTCGAAGCGTCGGGCTACGAGTTCGCGACGCCGACGCTCGCGCCGGCACTCCGTAGCGTCTTGGGCATGACCGAGGGTGACTGAGGGGACTCGAACCCCCGGCCTTCGGGACCACAACCCGACGCTCTAACCACCTGAGCTACAGCCACCATGAGCTTTCCTGGAAGCGGGCATTCTAGGGGGTCGGACTCCGGTCGCTCCGAGTAATGGACCGGAGGGCGGCCACGACCGCGGCGCCCACGACCAGCGTCGCGGCGAGCGCGATGGCCGCCAGCTCGACCGCATACGACCAGTTGCCGTCGGCGCCGGCTTCGACGGCCCGGACCGCGGCGAGGACGCCGTGGTACGCGATCAGCGCGACGAAGCACCACCCGATCGTCCGGGCTACGAAGCGCGCGACCCGCATCGGGCGCACGCTACGGCACGGCCCAGCCGATCCGGGCGGTAGGCAAGGCGGGCCCGGCGAGTTACAGTCCGCGGGCGTTGCAAGGGGGCGCCATGCGCGGACGACTCGTCTTGTCGGTACTGCTGGCCGTGGGCTCGGCCGTTGCCGTCCCGGCTCCCGCGAGTGCGGAGACGCTTTCCGGTTACTTCACCGACGTCGCGTGCCCGACCGCGACGCGCTGCTTCGCGGTCGGCCGGACGTTTGCGACGAACAGCACGAAGACGCTGGCCGAGCACTGGGACGGAAAGAAGTGGTCGATCGTCGCCGTCCCGAACGTCGCGAAGACCAGTCAGCTCGGCGGCACGTTCCTGAGTGGCGTTGCGTGTTCGAGCGCGACGAGCTGCTTCGCGGTCGGCTACTCGGCGACGAAGAAGGGCAATCGGCTCGCGCGGACGCCGTACGCCGCCCATTGGAACGGTACGAAGTGGGCGATCGTCCCGAGCGCGAACCCATCCGGCAACACCTACAGCGAGCTCGAGTCCGTTTCGTGTCTCGCCGGCAACACGTGCATCGCGGTGGGTCACGCCCAACCCGCGGTCTCGGGCGCGAAGCCGCTGTTCGAACGGTGGAACGGGAAGGCGTTCACCACGATGCCGAGCGGTCCGCTGCCCGCGGGTGCCACCGACACCGCGCTGTTGGCCGTGACGTGCCGGACGGCAGCGAACTGCGTCGCCGTCGGTCGCACCGACGGTTCGGTGATCATCGAGCAGTGGAACGGCACGACCTGGTCGGTGGCCGCGACGCCGAAGTTCCCGGGCCAGGGTTTGCCCGAGCTCAAGTCGGTCTCGTGCCCGACGGCGAAGCACTGCGTCGCGGTCGGGATCTACTCGGACAACCAGGCGAACACGAAAGCGCTCGTGGTCGCCGGGTACGGCTCCAAGTGGTCGCAGCTCAAGGGCGCCGGCGCGTCCAGCCTGCAGTCGTGGCTCTCCGGCGTGGCGTGCCCGACCACGACCACGTGTCTCGCGGTCGGGTCGATCGCGAGAGACTTCTCTTCGAGCCTGACGTTTGCCGAGCGTTCGTCCGGCAACACGTGGTCTCGGACCCCGACCCCGAGCCCGGACACTCGCGGCAACGCGGCCAACACCCTCACTGCCGTCGCGTGCCCCTCGGTGAAGCATTGCTTCGCGGTCGGTGAGGCGACCACGGGCAAGAACCCGGCACCGATCATGCACTGGAACGGCACGAAGTGGAGTCTCGCACCGCATCCGAATCCGTAGCGACGCGTATCGACGTTTCAAGGTGCGATCGCAACTAGCTTCCGCGCGATGAACACCGCCCCGCGCGCGACCAGGAGCGCGAGCTCGATCGTCCTGGTGACGCTGGCGTCGGGTCAGTTCCTCATGACCCTCGACAGCTCGGTCATGAACGTGTCGATCGCGACCGTCGCGAAGGACGTCGGTACCGACGTCACCGGTATCCAGACCGCGATCACGCTGTACACGCTCGTGATGGCCGCGCTGATGATCACGGGCGGCAAGATCGGCGAGATCATCGGCCGCAAGCGCGCGTTCTCGATCGGCTGTGTCATCTACGGCGCGGGCTCGTTCACGACCGCGCTGGCCCCGAACCTCACCGTCTTGATCATCGGCTGGTCGTTCCTCGAAGGCATCGGCGCCGCGCTGATCATGCCTGCGATCGTGGCCTTGGTCGCTTCGAACTTCGCGCGCGAAGAACGACCGCGCGCGTACGGGCTGGTCGCGTCGGCGGGCGCGATCGCGGTTGCGGCCGGCCCGCTGATCGGCGGGCTCTTCACGACGTACGCGTCGTGGCGCTACGTCTTCGTCGGCGAGGTGCTCGTGGTCGGTGCGATCCTCGTGCTCGCCCGGCGCATGGTCGACATGCCGGTCGAGTCGCACTCGAAGCTCGACCTGACCGGCACCGTGTTGTCCGCGGCGAGCATGGCGCTCATCGTGCTCGGCGTCCTGAAGGGCGGGGCGTGGGGCTTCATCCAGCCGAACGACGGCGCGCCGTCGTGGTTCGGGCTGTCGCCCGTCATCTGGCTCGTCCTCGCCGGTGGGTTCGTGTTCCGCGGGTTCCTCCAGTGGGAGTCACACCTCGGCGACCGCGGCGGCGCGCCGCTGCTCGACCCGAAGCTGCTCGACAACCGGCAGCTGCGCGGCGGTCTCGTCTCGTTCTTCTTCCAGTACCTGTTGCAGGCCGGCCTGTTCTTCGCGGTGCCGCTCTTCCTGTCGGTCGTGCTCGGCCTTTCGGCGATCGCGACGGGCGTGCGCCTGCTCCCGCTGTCCGTCACGCTGCTGCTCGCGGCGGTCGGCATCCCGAGGTTCTTCCCGCACGCCTCGCCGCGCCGCGTCGTGCAGCTCGGCTTCCTCGCGTTGTTCGCGGGCATCGTCGTGATGGTCGCCGCGCTCGACGCGGGCGCCGGTCCCGAGATCGTCACCGTGCCGATGCTGCTCGCGGGGCTCGGTATCGGCGCGCTCGCGTCGCAGCTCGGCGCGATCACCGTGGGCGCCGTGCCCGACGAGCAGAGCGGCCAGGTCGGCGGTGTGCAGAACACGGTCACGAACCTCGGCGCGTCGATCGGGACCGCGCTCTCGGGCGCGGTGCTGATCGCCGTGCTCACGACGTCGTTCTTCAGCGGGATCGCGAACAACCCCGACGTCCCGGACCGCGTCGTGAACCAAGCGGAGACGCAGCTGTCGAGTGGCGTTCCGTTCGTCTCCGACGCCGACCTGCAAGCCGCGCTCGACGACGCAGGTGTGCCGCCGAAGACGGCCGACGCGATCGTCGACGAGAACTCCGACGCGCGACTACGCGCGCTTCAAGAGGCGCTCGGCGCGCTCGCCCTGTTCGCGTTGTTGGCGACGTTCTTCACCCGCCGCCTGCCCATGAGGCCGGCGACGGAGGACGCGCCGCCGGCCGCGCCCTAGGAATCGGCCTTCGCGTCGGCTTCGATCGCGGCGTTGTCGGCCTTCAGCTGCTTGGCCTCGATCTTCTCGGCCTTCTTCATGGCGGCCTTCACCTTGGCCTCCATGTCGGAGATGCCGACGACGACCAGTCCGGCCGAGCCCTTGTCGAGGCTCTCGCCGAGCTCCTTCAGGTCGCCCCGGCTCATGCCGCCGGCCGCGTGACCCGCGACCGCGCCGAGCACCGCGCCGCCGGCGGTCGTGCCGAGCAGGAGACCGCCACCGATCGCGGCGGCAGGGAAGAGCGCGATCACGATGCCGGTCGCGAGACCCACGCCACCACCGAGCACGCCGCCCACGCGCGTCGGCGTCTCGTGCTTCTTGACGATCTTGACCTTGCCGTCCTGGCGGCGCTCGATGACCGCCGCGTCGTACGCGTCGATGAGGTTGACCTCGGTGTGCAGCGTCTTGATCGCGTCGTAGTCGTCCACCGCGGACTGCGTGTCGGGGTACACGCCGCTGAAGAGGAAGAACGTGTCGATCGCCATGGCTGGCTCCTTGGTGTCTGTGTCCGCCGCGCCCTCGGCAGGATTCGAACCTGCGCACACGGCTCCGGAGGCCGATGCTCTATCCCCTGAGCTACGAGGGCCGATCCGACCGAAGCGGCCGAAGCGGGGCCGAGCGTAGCGGGGCGTCAGCGCGCGGTCGGAGGCTCGAAGAAGACGAAGCGCATCGCGAGCGTGCCGTCGCTCGACGAACGCCGCTTCAGGCTGCGCGCCGACCGCCGTCCGCGCGGGTGCAACGCCGCGGTCAGCTCGACCGGATCGCGCCCGTCGGCGTACAGGTCCTTGCGCGGCGGCTGCTCGATCAAACGCTCGTTGCGCAGCGTCGCGAGCGTCGCCACGACGCGCTCGATCTCCTCGACGCGCTCGGCGAGCGGGGTCGGCTCGTGGACCGCGGGGGCGACGGGATTTTCCGCGACCGGTCGATAAAGTCGCGTGTCCGCCATGGGTGTTCAATCGACAGAACGGCCGCATCCCTGGAGACTTTTCTGGGTCGCGGCCCTGGTGCTGGCCGTGGGCGCGGCGTGCAGCGGCTCGGACGGCTCGAACACCTCGCTCCCGCCCACGGGGCCCGCCCGCCGCCCGCCGGCGAGCATCACGCGCCCGACGACCCGCTCCCCGGCGCGCCCGACGACGGTCCCCACGCTCCCGCCGGTCACGACGCCGTCGACCACGCCACAACCGGGCGGCGGGCCCGACCTGCCGGTCGTCTACGTGCCCCGGTCGATCAACGCCACCGGACGCGTCAACGTGACCGACCGGTTGCAGGCCTTCATCGACCGCGTGCCCGACGGGCGGATCATCCGCTTCCGCCACAACGGCCGCTATCGCGCCGAGGGCACGCTCTTCGTCAACCACCGCGACAACCTCGTGTTCGACGGCAACGGCGCGACCCTCTTCGCGACGATCGGCGGCATGCCCGATCGCTCGCAGTGGTGGCTGAAGGACAGCACCGCGATCGTGTTCCGTGATCTCTGGGTCCGCGGCGCGAACCCGAAGGGCGGAACGTCGGAAGGCGCGTACAACGTCGAGCAGGAGACGCAGCACGGCTTCCGCATGGAAGGTGTCGACGGCGTCGAGCTCGCCAACGTCCGCGTCACCGACGTCTACGGCGACTTCGTCTACATCGGACGCGACAAGGACCGCGTCGCGTCGCAGAACGTGTGGATTCACGATTCCGACTTCCGCCGAAACGGTCGACAGGGCATCGCGATCACCGCGGCCACGAACGTCATCATCGAACGCAACCGGATCGATCACACGCGCCGTTCGACCATCGACCTCGAGCCCAACGCGCGCAGTTGGCACGTGTCGAACGTGTTCGTGTTGAACAACACCATCGGCAAGGGCCGTCTGTTGTTCGTCGCGTCGCACGGACAAGGTCCCGTCGACGACATCGTCATCTCCGGCAACCGCCTCGACGGTCATCCGCTCACGATCGATGCGCTGCCACCGGAAGGAACGCGACGCGCGAACTGGATCGTGACGAACAACGTGAGCGACACCGCGGTGCACAACCGGCCGATGCGGTTCTTCTCGATCGACGGGCTCGTCGTGTCCGGGAACAAGCAGGTCGTGTCGGGCGGCGACGCCGGCCTGATCGTCACCGACGCGTGCGGGACGCGGATCTCCGGCAACGACTTCGGGCACGGCGACGTCACGCGCCACGGCGCCGAATGCACCGCGGCGCTGACGGTGCCCGCCGAGCCCGCGATCCTCGGGCGCAACGCGCAACCACCGCCGACGACGACCACGACCTTGCCTCCGCCGGTGACGGTGCCGCCGACCGTGACACCGGGCTCGACTGTGCCGGTTCCGCCGACGACGGCGCCTGTGCCGGCCGGCGACAGTGGAGGTGGCGGGGGCAGCGGGCTCGCGGTCGGCATCGCGATCGCGGTCGTCGTGCTCCTGCTCGCGGGTGCCGCGTACGGGTTGTACGTGCGGTCGCGCACCCGGCCCGGACGCCCGCCCGCGCCGTGAACGACGGCCGGATGGGCCGCGCGAACCGGGTCGACAGCCGAACGAGTGTCCAGTTAGGGTGGTATGGGAAGAAGCGGAGGTTCCGTAGTTGTGACGGAGCGAGGTCGCGACCTCGATCATTTGCGCGCGGAGAGTTAGGATCCGGCCTGGGCGGGCCACGTGGGGTAGGGGGTGAAATGCGCGTCATCGGACGAATACTCGTTTTGCTGGCCGTCGTGTTCCCCGTGTCCGTCGTGGCCATCGCCATCACCGACGGCGTCGCCTCCGCCGACCCCGCGGTCATGAAGTGCATGCACTGGGAGGACGGCATGACCGTCTCGCCCGGTGTCAGCAACAGCCCGTCCAGCCAGGTCGTCTCCGGGCACGGACGCGTCTACGGCTGCAACAAGGCCGGCGGTGGCGCGCAGTTCAGCGCGACGTTGCAGATGTCGAACGCCACGTGCTCGAACCTCGCGATGAGCGGTTCGGCGTCGTTCGAGTGGTCGAACGGCACGCACTCGTCGGCGTTCCTCTCGTTCGACCCCGCGTCCGGCGCCAAGTTCACGATCAGCGGTTCGATCACCGCCGGTGAGTTCTCCGGCCTGATCGTGCAATCGCAGCTGCGCTTCACGCAGATCTTCAACGGCTCCGGTGCGAGCTGCAGCCCGAGCAACACCTTGCAGCGGTTGGAGTTCACCAACAGCCGCAGCCTCCAGCTCCTCACCCCGACTCCGCAGCCGACCCAGCCGCACCACCCTCCGCAGACGACACCGCACCGCCCGCCGGTTGTCGTCGTTCACCCGCAACGCCGTCCCCCGGCCGTGGTCGTGATCATCGACCGGCGCCCGCGCCGGCGAGTGGTCGTCGTGCACCGTCGCCGTCGGCGCCGGGCGATCGTGGTGGTTCACCGGTCGTTCCCGACCGGCACCCTGGCGTTCACGGGAAGCGGCACCGCCGCCGCGATGGTCGGCCTCGAGGCGCTGCTGATCGGCGGCGCGCTGGTGTTGGTCGACCCGACCCGTCGTCAGGGTTTTGCGCAGCTCGGCCGGCGGCGCCAGCAGAAGTCGCTGCGGGTCACGATTCCCCGCTGATCCTCGGCGCTACGCGCGCCAGAACTGCCACCACTTCGTCTGCGGCTTGCGCGCCTCGTGCAGCGCGCGCAGCGACGCGGTGTAGCGCATCGCCTCCGCGCGCACGAGCGGCGGCACCGCGACGATGTCGCCCGGCGGCGGTCCCTGCGGATCGGGTTGCGGTTGCGGCACCGGGTACGAAGGCGGGGGAGCCGGGTACGCGGGGGGCGCGGCCGGATACGACGGCGGGGGCGCGGCCGGGTAGGCGGGCGGCGGCGCGATCGCGGCCGGGTCGGCGGGCGCCGGACCGAGCGCGGTCATGCTGCCCATCGCGGTCGTGAGGGCCTTGAGCGCGGTGTCGGCCCGGTCGAGCGCGTCGCCGCGCTCCTCGGCGAGCACGCGCCAGCGTTCGGCCTCGGCGCGCAGCAGCGCGATCTCTGCGGCGGCGACTGCCTCGGCGAGCTCGGCGCGCAGGCGACCGAACCGGTCGGAGCGAACGAGCTCCAACACGGTGGGGCCGTCGCCGTCGGCGTCGGCTTCGAGCTCGGCGTCGCTCGTGGTGCTCACCGCGCTCGAGAGCGTCGGGTGCACGGAAGTGGGGCTGAGCCCGGCGGCCTCGAGGTCGGCGAGCGGGATCATCCAGATCCCCTCGCGCTCGGGTCCGCTCCCTCCGGTCTTGTACGAGTTCGGGAACGAGCCGGCGGTCAGCTTGCGGCGGATCGTCCTCGGGCTGAGACGGCACGCGGCCGCGGCGTCACGCACCGTGAGCGCGGGTCCTGCGGGCTGGTTGATCGCGGCCATCTCGTGTCCTCAAGCGTACTGTCCGACCCAACCGGCCGAAACCGCGCGCGGGTGTTACCCAAGACTCATCGACCAGTCACCGGTCGCCGTGACGGATATGAACGCAGGTCCCGCCGGCAGCCCCACTTTCCCGTCGAACGGGCCCACGGTCCGCACTAGCTCGGTGTACTCACCGCCGGTGTAGGCCGCGATCACGAGGGGTGAGGCGCTCGCGGCCACGACGTGGGCGTTGACCGCCGGGCCGGTGTAGGCCAGCACGGTGTCGCCGTGCCCCGAGACCCCGGACCCGGTGAGCGACGGGGCCAGCTTCGGGTCGGCGATGTCGAGATGCCACGCCCCCGTGGCCCGCACGCTGAGCCCCGCGGTCGGCTTGCCCCGCGCGTCGACGAATCCCACGGCGAAGGTGCCCTCGTACGCGCCGAGCGACTGCGCGAGCACCGCGATGTGCTCGCCCTGCGCGGTCACGCTGCTGACGATGAACGCGCCCGTGCCGCGATATTGCGCGTGCACGATCGCGGTCGGGCGGGCGCTCGCGGGGAGCATGACGGTCGCGTTGCCGGTGCCCTCGACCGCGGTGATCGTGCCGACCGACGCGCCGCCCGCGTTGGTGACGGGGGTGGTCGTGACCTTGGGCGGGATCGTCGTGGTCGTGGTCGGGCCCGCGACGGTCGTGGTGGTCGGAGTCGGCTCGGTCGTGGTCGACACCGGCGCGCCCGAGCGACCGGAGGAGCAAGCGGCCGCGACGAGCAGCAACGCGGCGGTCGCGGCGATCAGTCTCCTACGCTCACCGCGGTGACGAAGCCGCACCCGCTCCAACCCGACTGGAAGTCGGGGAGCCACACCGAGCGGTTCGAACGCGTGCGCCGGTACCTCGAAGGGCGAACGGTCCTCGACATCGGCGCCGGATCCGGCATCAACCGGCCCGACTGGATGCACGCGGCCGTCGCCGGGGTCGCGACCGAAACCGTGGGTGTCGAGCTCGACGCCGATCTCGCGGCACGCGCCCGGGAACGCGGGTACGACGTCCGCACCGCCGATGCGCAGGCGCTCGATCTCGGCCGGACCTTCCAGGTGGTGTGGGCCGGCGAGCTGATCGAGCACCTGTCGTGCGCGGGAGGCTTCCTCGACGGGGCCCGCGACCATCTCGATCCCGGCGGGCAGCTGGTCCTCACCACGCCGAACGCGTTCGCGGTCTCCAACTTCGTGTACCGGATCGGCGGCCGGCCGCGGGTCAACCGCGGCCACACGTGCTGGTACGACGAGACGACGCTGACGCAGCTTCTGCAGCGTCACGGCTACGAGGTCGTGGAGGTGTCGTACTTGCGGCATCGCACTCCCGGGCGTCTGCGCCCGCTGCTCGCGGGCGCGGTGCGATCGCTGTTACCGGCCCATCTTGCCGAGAACACGCTGCTCGTGGTCGCGACCCCGTCGCGCTGACGCACAGACCGCGCCCGAAACGCGGCGTTCCGTCAGAACTTGCGGCTCACCGGTGTGATCACGAGCGAGCGCTTGCGTCCGTGACGGGACGGGGCGCGCGGCTTGCGCTGGTAGTCGGTGCCGAACAGGAACGCGGCCACGGCGAGGAACGGGAGCAGCACGAAGAACAGCACCTCGGCCCAGTCGACGAAGCCCATCGACTTCTTGTTCGCCTTCTTGGCGGCCGCCGCGTTGCGCTGACGCCGGTTCTTGGCGCGCTTCGCGGCCAGCGCGTTGCGGCGCTTCTTCGCGTTGCGCTTCCGCTTCGCCGCCCGCTTGTTGCGCGCGGCCTTGCGGCGGCGCGCTGCGGCACGACGCTTCTTCTGGCGCTTGGCGCGAGCGGCGCGTCGCAGGTTCCGTCGGCGACGGGCGTTCGCGCCCGGTTGGGTCTGATTCGGCCGGGCGGCGGTCAGCTCGATGGCGACCTGCTGCTCGGTGGTCTCGCTGCGCCCGGTCGTGGGGGCGGAGGTCGCGCCCGCCGGCGCGGCCAATTCCGGAACGCCCACACACAGCGCGATCGTCAACGCTGCGATGGCGACGCCGCGGCGTCGCAAGATCTTCTGGTCGCGCATCATGCCTCGTTCCCGCCCGCGCCCATCCCGGGCGCCGGCCCAGGATACGGCAGGCGGCCGCGGCGCGTCGACGGGTCGTTCGACCCGTCTGCTTACATGGCGGGGATGGACGCCGACCAGGCCGGGCCCGCATCGTCGGAGGAGCCCGCGTCGCTCGACTACTCCCGGATCTACGAGTTCCGGTTCCAGGGCGTCGACCAGGACGCGCGGCAGTCGGTGTGGAACGAGATCTCGCGGTTCCTGTGGGAACGCATGGGACGGCCCAAGAAGGTGCTCGACCCGGCCGGCGGGCGCGGCGAGTTCGTGAACGCGGTGCCGGCCGAGGAGCGCTGGCTCGTCGACGTCGTCGACTATCCCGAGCGCCGGACCGACCCGCAGGTGCGGATCGTGATCGGCAACCTGTTCGAGATCGACCTCCCCGAGCACTACTTCGACGCGGTGTTCGCGTCGAACCTGCTGGAGCACTTCCACTCGCCGGAGGAGGTCGCGACGTTCCTCGAGCGCATGCGGGAGACGCTCGCGCCCGGAGGGGTGCTCGCCCTGATGGGCCCGAACTACAAGTACTGCGCGCGCGAGTACTTCGACTGCGCCGACCACCTGCTCGCGCTCACGCACGTCTCCGTGCAGGAGCTGCTCTTCGCGGCCGGCTACACGGTGACCGAGGTCGTGCCCCGATTCCTGCCGTTCTCGTTCCGGAGCCGGCTGCCCGCGTGGCCCGCGCTCACGCGCCTGTACCTGCGCGTCCCGTTGCTCTGGCGGCTCCAGGGCAAGCAGTTCCTGATCCTCGCGAAGCCCGCATAGAGCGACAATCCGGCGCCGACCCGCCCTTTTCGGTCGTCCGACCCGCTGGTAAGATCGTCGTTCTCACGGAGAGTGGGCGTCGCGCGACGGGGTACCGGGGGGCAGGACCGCAGCCATGAGCAAGTCCTTTTCGAGAGATGTTGTGATTGTCGGCGGATGTGGCCACGTAGGCCTGCCGCTCGGTCTCGTGCTCGCTGATGTGGGCTGCTCCGTCACCCTGTTCGACGTCAACCCGGCCGCGGTCGACGCGGTGCGCGCGGGGAAGATGCCCTTCTGGGAGCGCGACGCCGACCCGCTGCTGGAACGTCTCATCGAGACGGATCTCCTCGACGCGACGACCGATCCCAACTCGGTGTCCGAAGCCGAGCACGTCGTCCTCGTCGTCGGCACACCGGTGGACGAGCACCTCAACCCCGACCCCAAGTTCGTACGCATGGCGGTCGAGGGCATCCTCGACGACCTTCGCGACGGCCAGCACATGGTGCTGCGCAGCACGGTGTACCCGCGCGTCACCGCGATGGTCGAGAAGCAGATCAAGGCGTCGGGCAAGGCGATCGACGTGTCGTTCTGCCCGGAGCGCATCGCGGAGGGCAAGGCGATCGAGGAGCTGCGCTCGCTGCCCCAGATCATCTCCGGCCGCACCGAGGCCGCGGTGAAGCGCGCCGACGCCCTGTTCGGCCGGATCGCGCCGTCGATCATCCACCTCGACGTCGAGGAAGCCGAGCTCGCCAAGCTGTTCGCGAACACCTGGCGCTACATCCAGTTCGCCGCCGCGAACCAGCTGTTCATGATCGCCAACGACTTCGGCCTCGACTTCGCCCGCATCCGCGACGCGCTGAAGCAGGACTACCCGCGCCTGGCCGGCATGCCCGGACCGGGCCTCGCGGCGGGGCCGTGCCTGCTCAAGGACACGATGCAGCTCGCGGCCTTCAACAACAACAACTTCACGCTCGGTCACGCGAGCATGATGATCAACGAGGGCCTGCCCCTCTACATGGTCTCGAAGCTCGAGCAGCAGTACGACCTCTCGGAGATGACGGTCGGCATCCTCGGCATGGCGTTCAAGGCCGAGTCCGACGACACCCGGTCGAGCCTGAGCTACAAGCTCAAGCGCCTGCTGCGGTTCCGCGCCGCGCGCGTGCTCTGCACCGACCCGTACGCGCACAACGACACCGACCTCTTCTCGCTCGAGGACGTCATCGCCGAGTCCGACCTGCTCGTCATCGCGACACCGCACAAGAAGTACGCCGGCATCGAGGTCGACGTGCCGATCGTCGACGTGTGGAACCTGATGGGCAACGGCGAGCGGGTGTGACGCCGCGCGTCTCGGTCGTCATCCCGGTCTACAACGAGGGTGACGCCATCGTCACCTGTCTGGATCGGCTGGTCGACGCGATCACGTTGCCGTTCGAGATCCTCGTGGTCTTCGACACGCCCGACGACACGACGCGCCCGTACGCCGAGAAGTACGCCGAGGTCGACTCCCGGATCGTGCCGACGCTCAACACCTACGGACGCGGGCCGGCGTTCGCCATCAAGTACGGCATCGACCACGCGACCGCGCCCGTTGCCGTCGTCACGATGGCCGACGGCTCCGACGACCCCACGCAGGTCGACGAGCTCGCCCGGCTCATCGAACGAGGCACGGTCGTGGCGGCCGCGAGCCGGTACATGCCGGGCGGCGCTCAGCTCGACGCACCGTTCGTGAAGGCGATGTTCTCCCGGTGGGCGGGTCTGACACTCTGTTGGTTCGCGCGGGTCGGCACGCACGACGCGACGAGCTCGTTCAAGGCGTACGACCGTGCGTTCGTCCAGGAGGTCGGCATCGAGTCCGACACGGGGTTCACGCCCGCGATCGAGCTCGTGGCCAAGGCCCGCCGGCACCGCCGGCCGGTGGCTGAGATTCCGACCATTTGGCTGGAACGGGTGCAGGGAGAGTCGAATTTCAAGGTGAGCAAGTGGCTGCCGGCGTACCTCCACTGGTACCTCTACGCCTTCGGACCGAAGATCAGCGCGCCGTAGGCGCAGGAGTCGAACACCATGAGCAAGATCGTCGTCAGCGGCTCCGCCGGATTCATCGGCGGATACCTCGTGCAGGAGCTTCTCGGCCGCGGGCACGAGGTGGTCGGCATCGACAACCACTCGAAGTACGGCAAGGTCACGCGCACCTACGACGACGACCCCGGCTACCGGCTCGTCGAGGGTGACGTGCGCGACGTCGACCTCATGACCGAGCTGCTCATGGATGCCGACCACTTCGTCGCCGGTGCGGCGCTGATCGGCGGCATCTCCTACTTCCACGCGTACGCGTACGACCTACTCGCCACGAACGAGCGGATCATGGCGTCGTCGTGCGACGCGGCGATCAAGGCGTTCAACGACGGCCGCCTGCAGAAGGTCACCTACGTGAGCTCGTCGATGGTGTTCGAGTCGGCGACGTCGTGGCCGTCGTACGAAGGCCAGCAGCGCGAGGTGCCGCCGCCGCTGTCGTCGTACGGCTTCCAGAAGCTCGCGGTCGAGTACTTCGCCCAGGCCGCCTACGACCAGTACGGCCTGCCGTTCACGATCGTGCGGCCGTTCAACTGCGTCGGTGTCGGTGAAGCGCGCGCACTCGGCGAGGTCGAGGTGCTGAGCGGCAACGTGAAGCTGGCGATGAGCCACGTGGTGCCCGACCTCGTGCAGAAGATCGTGAAGGGCCAGGACCCGCTGCGCATCCTCGGCGACGGCAAGCAGGTGCGCCACTACACCTACGGCGGCGACCTCGCGGCCGGCATCGCGACCGCGATCGAGCACCCCGACGCGCTGAACGACGACTTCAACCTCTCCACGAAGGAGTCGACGACCGTCCTCGAGCTCGCGGAGCTGATCTGGACGAAGCTGAAGGGTCCCGACGTGCCGTTCCGGTTCGTGTCGGACACGCCGTTCGAGCACGACGTGCAGAAGCGCGTGCCCGCGACCGAGAAGGCGAAGAAGGTCCTGGGCTTCGAAGCGACCACCGGGTTGAGCGACATGCTCGACGAAGTCATCCCGTGGGTCGCGGCTGCGGTGGCCGACGACCGAATCTGAGCTCAGTTGGTCACGGAGTCGGTCGCGCCCGAGCAGACTGCGAGCGAGGGCTCGGAGGCTGACCCGGACGCGACGGAACCCGATCGGCTCCGGCGCCACGCCCCCCTCATCGTCTTCGTCGCGATCGAGCTGGTCGCGCTGCCGCTCCTGCTGTTCTGGGGCCGGCACGGCTGGTTCACGCAGGACGACTGGGACTTCCTCTCGGCGCGCACCGCGGGCAACGCGGGTGACCTGTTCCGCGCGCACTTCCAGCACTGGGTGACGCTGCCGATCCTCGTGTACCGCGTGTGGTGGAACGCGTTCGGCATGCGCAACTACGCGCCGTACCAGGTGCTCTCCGTCGTGACGCACCTCGTCGCCGCCGCGCTGGTGCTCGTGGTGATGCGGCGGGCGGGCGTGCGGCCGTGGCTGGCGACGATCGCAGCCGGCGTGTTCGTGTTCTTCGGCGCGGGTGCGGAGAACATCCTCGTCGCGTTCCAGATCACCTTCGTCGGGGCGCTCGTCTTCGGCCTCGTGCACCTGTTGCTCGCCGACCACGACGGACCCATCTCCGGACGCGACTGGCTCGGGCTGCTCGCCGGGCTCGCGGGGCTCATGTGCTCGGGGGTCGCCGCGACGATGATCGCGGTGGTGGGGCTTGCGGTGTTGCTGCGCCGCGGGCTGCGGGGCTGGCCGGTCGCGCTCTTCCACACCGTCCCGCTCGGCGCGCTCTACCTGCTGTGGCTCGAGCTGTCGCCCACGGGCCAGGACGCGGGCAACTACCGCAGCCATTCCCCGGCGCAGGTCTCGAAGTTCGTCGGCATCGGATTCGAAGCCGCGTTCGGGCGGCTCGGCCACCTCACGGGCGTCGGCATCGCGCTGGCCGCCGTGCTGATCGGCGGGCTCTTCGTCCTGTTCCGCAGCCAACGCCGCCGCTGGCCCCTCGGCAATCTCGGCGCGCCGATGGCGTTGCTCGCCGGTGCGCTCGTGTTCCTCGTGGTCACCGGCGTCGCGCGTTCGGGACAGGGCGCGTTGCTGTTCCTCCTGAACGGCACCGGACCCGACCGCGCGCGCGACAGCCGCTACGTCTACATCGTCGCCGCGATGCTCGTGCCCGCGCTCGCGCTCGCCGCCGACGCGCTCATCCGGCTCAAGTGGCAGCTCGCGATCCCGATCGTCGCGGTGCTCCTCGTCGGCGTGCCGGGCAACATCCACCAGCTGATGTCGCCCACGGAGTACTTCGCGAACGCGCACGCGTCGCGCGCGGAGATCCTCTCGATCCCGACGTTGCCCGGTGTCGAGCAGCTGCGCGGCTCGGGGCGACTGGTGCCGGTCGAGGGCGGGCGGTTCGCCGCGGAAGGGCTCACGTACAGCTGGCTGGTCGGCGCCCGCGAAGCCGGCGAGCTGCCGCGCCCTCCGCAGCTCGACCCGACGTTGCGCGCCACGACGATCCTGCGGCTGTTCCTCGTCCCCAAGGTCGTCACGACGCCCGCGAAGTGCGGCGCACCCGGCGCCGCGACCGTGGTGACGCTCGACCACGGGGACCCGCTGACGATCCAGGGCGGCGACGCGTACGTCCGGTACGTGCCCCCGGGCGAGCCCCGATCGATCGTCGTCCTCTACAAGACCGGTTCGTACGTCGCGCTGGTCGGGCCGATGCGGCTGCGCGTCATTCCCGCGTCGCCCGGTGCCAGGATCTGCTTGTGAGCGACGGTGCTGCGACCGCGTTGATCGACGACGCCGTCGTGCCGAAGCGCACGCGGAGCATGCTGCTCGCGGTCTCGCTCATCGTGCTCGGCGTGTACCTCTTCTCGGGGCGCGGGGTCCCGATGGTGTTCGACGAGGCGGTCATCTCCGACACGACCGCCTCGCTCGTGCACGGCCGCGCCGACATCAACACGCCGCTGCTGCAGAAGTTCCCCGGCCTCGCGGTGAAACGCTCCGACGGCAAGAAGGCGGGGATCTACGGCATCGGCACGTCGGTCGTCGGCGCGCCGACCTATCTCGTGGGCAAGGCGGTCGCGCAGATCTCGCCCGCGAAGAAGCGCGCCCAGATCGTGCTCACCGCGACGATGTTCACGAACGCGATCATCATGGCGGCGACGGTGTTCATGCTGATGCTCGTGTGCATGCTGCTGCGCGCGCCGCCCGTGGGCGCGGTGATCGTCGGCCTCTCGTACGGTCTCGGCAGCTACGCGTACCCGCACGCGCTCACCCTGTTCACGGAGCCCGGAACCGCGCTGTGCCTCATCGCGGCCGTGTACTACGCGCTGCGGGCGTCGCGGCGCGGTGCGCGCTCCGACCTGCTCGCGTGCGGCGCGTGGGCGGGCGCCGGTCTGCTGTTCCGCGTGTCGGCCGCGCTGTTCCTGCCGGTGCTCGGCCTCTGGTTGCTCGCGGTCGCGTTCCGCACATACCGAACGCCGCGCCGCGTGATCGAGTTCGGCGCGTGGTTCAGCGCGGGGGCGATCGGCCCGCTCGTCCTGCTGCTCGTCGTCAACTGGTGGCGCTACGGAAGCCCGACCAACCTGGGCTACGCGCTCGGCACCGCGACCGACCAGTCGTATCCGATCCTGCGCGGTGTCGAAGGGCAGTGGTTCAGCTCGGGCAAGAGCGTGTTCCTCTACGCGCCGATCGCGATCATCGTCGTGTGCGGGATCGTCCGCTCGGTGCGGAAGGTGCCGATGGAGATGCTCCTGCTCGGCGCGCTCGTCGTGATCAACACACTGTTCTTCGCGCGCGTGCAGTTCTGGTCGGGGGACTGGGCGTGGGGCCCGCGCTACCTGCAGATCGTCGTGCCGTGCCTCGCGGCGATGGCCGCGCCGCTCATGGACAAACGCGGCTGGCGGCGCGCGCTCGTCGTCGTCAGCGTGCTCGGCTTCTTCTTCGCGGCGATGCCCGCGGTGCTGCTGCGGTACACGACGGTGTTCTTCGCCGCGTACAAGGTGATGCCGCCGCCAACGCGGCTCGGTCCGCCCGACTGGGACCACAGCTACTACGCGTTGATCTGGCACACCGAGCACTGGCAGCCGATCCTGTACCAGCTGCGCCGGCTGCCCAAGGTGTTCTCGAATTCGGTCGATCACGTGACGTCGCCGTTCGGTCCCGTCTCGCTCACGCGGGCACCCGAGAACCGCGTCGAGTTCTGGTGGCTGCGGGCGCGCGATCTCGGCGCGACCGCGGTGTTGTGCTTCACGGTCTTCGGGTTGGCGGCGTTCGCCGCGGGCGGCGCGCTGCTCACCCGTTACTTCCGGAGCGCGCCACCCGCGGACACCGCCGACGGCGTCGCGACGAGTGATCCGACCGGCCCATCCGACCTCGTGGTCACCGCCTAAAACCCTGTCCAGAGCGCGTTTTCGGGCTGTCCGGCCTGTATACGGGACGTCAGGAGACGGCTACGATTTGCGTCCAATGGGGAACTTGGCCGCAATGGGAAACTTGGCCGAGGTGGCAACGGGCGGCAGCGAGGCTGACCCCGACGCGCTCGAGCTGACCGTTGTGCTGCCCTGCCTCAACGAGGCCGAGACCGTCTCCCTCTGCGTGAGCAAGGCCGTCCGCTGGATCCGCGAAGCCGGGGTCGCGGGCGAGGTCGTCGTCGCCGACAACGGCAGCACCGACGGATCGCGCGAGCTCGCGGCGGCCGCGGGCGCGCGGGTCGTGACGGTCCGCCGCAAGGGCTACGGCAACGCGTTGATCGCCGGCATCCGCGCCGCGCACGGCCGGTTCGTGCTCATGGCCGACGCCGACGACAGCTACGACCTCGAGAACCTCGGGCCGTTCCTCGAGGAGCTGCGCGCCGGTTCCGACCTCGTGATGGGCAACCGCTTCGCCGGCGGCATCGAGCCGGGCGCGATGCCCTGGATGCACCGGCGCATCGGCAATCCGGTGCTGTCGGGCATCGGGCGCCTGTTCTTCCGCACACCGGTGCGCGACTTCCACTGCGGTATCCGCGCGTTCCGCAAGGACAAGATCACCGACCTCGGTCTGCGCGCGGGGGGCATGGAGTTCGCCAGCGAGATGATCGTGAAGGCGAGCCTCGCCGACCTCAAGATCAGCGAGGTCCCCACGACCCTTCGCCCCGACGGTCGTTCCCGGGCGCCGCACCTGCGCAGCTTCCGCGACGGTTGGCGGCACCTGCGCTTCCTGTTGCTGTTCTGCCCGTACTGGCTGTTCGTGGTTCCGGGCTTCGTCCTGTTCGCGTTCGGCACCGTCGGCACGGTGGCGCTCACGTTCGGGCACATCGGCGGCCTGCTGATCGCGGGCCTGCTCTACGCGGCCGCGTTGATGATCATCGGCTACCAGGCGCTCTGGTTCGGTCTGCTGATGCAGACGTACGCGGAGAGTCGCGGCATCCTGCCCGAGACCCATCGCATGCGCCGGGTGCGCAAGGAGCTCACGCTCGAACGCGGGCTGATCGGCGGTGCGGTGCTGTTGCTCATCGGTGCGATCGCGTTGGTGATCTCGTTCCTGCGCTGGCGCGCCGCCGACTACGGCCCGTTGAACCCGACGGAGAACGTGCGGGTGATCACGCCCGCGATCCTCGGCTTGGTGCTCGGGTCGCAGACGATCCTCGGCAGCTTCTCGATCGGTGTCCTCGGCATCCGCACCGCGGCGCCCGACGAGCCGCGCGGGAGCTGACTGGCTACATGCGCGTCCTCACGGCGGCGCACTACTGGCCGCCGCACGTGGGTGGGGTCGAATTCGAAGCGCGCGAGCAGTCGCGCCGGCTCGTCGCGCGCGGCCACGAGCTCACCGTCGTGTCGTCGCGCATCGCCGACGACCGGCCGCTCTCGTTCGACGACGGGTTCCCGGTGCACAAGGTCGCGGCCAGCAACGTGCTCGAGGACCGCATCCGGCTGCCGTACCCGCTGTACTCGCCGCGGTTGTTCTCCGTGATGTCGGTCCTCGCGCGCGACGTCGACGTCGTCACCGCGCACACGCACACGTTCATGAGCACGATCGCGGCCGCGCGTGCGGCTCGTCAGCACGGGAAGCCGTTCGTCCTGATCCAGAACAACCCGTACATCGAGTACCGGTTCCCGCTGAACGTCGTGCAGCAGGCGGCCGACGCGACGATCGCCCGCTACACGGTCGGGGCTGCCGACCGGCTCGTCGCGATCAGCGAGTTCACCGCCGACTACCTCCGCCGCCTCGCGCCCGGGCGCGGCGTGAAGGTGATGCACCTCGGCACCGACGTCGAGCGGTTCTCACCCGTGGGTGCGTTCGCGCGTTCGGAGATCCGCAACCGGCTCGGGTTGCCGGCCGACGCGTTCGTCGCGCTCACCGTGCGGCGCCTGTTCTTCCGCAACGGCCTCGACACATTGCTCGACGCGGCCGAGCGCCTGCGCGACCGGTCGGGCCTGCACATCGTCATCGGGGGCAGCGGGCCCGAACGCAACGAGATCGAGCGGCGCATCGAACGCAGCGGCCTGCACAACGTGCACCTCGTCGGGTTCATCCCCGACGCCGACCTCGCCGACTACTACCGCGCCGCCGACGTGTTCGTGCTGCCGACGCGCACCGCGGAAGGCTTCGGGCTCGTGCTCATGGAGGCCGCCGCGACCGGCGTCCCGTCGATCGCCACCGACTCGGGCGCGCCGCGCGAGATCATCGATGACGCGGTGACCGGTCTCCTCGTGGAACCCGGCGCGCCGGTGGAGCTCGCCGAAGCGATCGCGCGCCTGGCCGACTCGCCCGAGCTGCTCGCGAAGATGAGCCGCGCCGCGCTCGCGAAGTCGGCCGAGTTCACGTGGGACCGCTCGATCGACACGCTGGAGGGCATCCTCGCCGAAGCGGTCGCTGCGCAGGGCGGCGCGGCATGAACACTTCAGGCGCCCGCCCCGCGCTCGTCGACGCGCGTTGGATCGGCATCGGCGGTCCCGGCCGCGTTGCCGAGCACCTGCTGCAAGGCCTGCACACGCTCGAGCCGCCGGGGGCGTGGATCGTGTGGGGGCCCGATGCCGTCGATCCGCACCTGTGGCCCGGCGCGACCCGGGTCGCGAACACGCATCACCCGAAGGCGCTGTACAGCCAGCGCGAGTACCCGGGCCCCAAGGCCGCGCACCCGCGGGTCGCGTACTACGCCCACCACCTGCGCCCGGGCTGGAAGATCGCCCCGGTCGAGGTCACGACGGTCCACGACACGATCCCGTTCCGGTACCCGCCGTCGCGCTCACTTGCGCCGCTGATGCGCCGATACATCGCGTGGATGGCGCATCAGTCGACGCTCGTCGTCACCGACTCCGAGTTCTCGAAGGAGAGCCTGCAGGCCGACCTCGGCCTCGACCCCGATCGCATCGCGGTCCTCACGCTCGCGATCGACCACGACGCGGCCGGCCGGGTCCGCGCGCGGCGCGCCGGGCAAGAGCCGGTCGAGCGCGCGATCTTCGTGGGCCGGGACGCGCCGCACAAGAACCTCGACCGGCTCGTGCGCGGCTTCGCGGCCAGTGAGTTCGCGGCAGACGGCGCGGTGTTGACGCTGGCCGGCGTCGACGGCGACGCGGTGGAACGGCTGCAGCAGCTGGCCACCGAAACCGGCGCCCGCGTCGAGCTCCCCGGCGTCGTGCCGCAACCCGAGCTCGAAGCGCTGCTGGCCTCGGCGGCGATGCTCGTGCAGCCGTCGCTCGAGGAGGGCTTCGGCCTCCCGGTCGCGGAGGCGATGGCCGCGGGCATTCCGGTCGCCATCAGCACCGCGCCCGCGCTGGTCGAGATCACCCGCGGCGCGCCGGTCCCCACGTTCGACCCGCTCGACGTCGAGTCGATCGCGCACGCGATCGACGAGGTCGCGGCCGGCTCGGGGGACGTCCCGCCGCTCGACTGGCCCCGCCCCGTCGACTTCGCGCGGTCCGTCCTCGACGCGATGGCCCGCGCCGAAGCGCTCGGATCCGGAAAGTAACGTCGATACGTGCTGCGCCGAACCGCGATCGCCCTCACCTGTGCGTTGCTGCTGCTCGCGGCCGCGGCCTGCTCGTCGAGCGACAAGGGCGCGCAGCAGACGCCGACCACGGCGAAGCACCGCACGACCACCAGCCGGCCGGCCCACTCGACCACGACCCGCCCGTCGACCCCGACGACCGCCGGCATCACGGTGCCTCCGCCTCCCGAGCTCTCGAGCCTCATCCTCGGGACCGGGCCGCCCGGCTACGAGCAGCAGGCCGACGACATCGGCGACACGGGCCCGACGGATCTCGACAAGGCCGCCGAAGACGACAACTCCGACACGGCCCGGGCCACGCTGCAGTCCGCCGGCTTCCAGGACGGGTACCAGCGCCAGTGGACCAGCATCGACTCGAGCACCGGTAACACGCTCAACCAGGACTTCGTGTTCCTGTACCGCTTCGCGACCCCCGAGGGCGCGGCGGCGTGGATGCAGCACTGGCGGGTCAACCTGATCACCACGAACACGAGCAAGACCCGGATCAACACGTTCACCCCGCCCGAGATCCCGGGCGCCGTGGGCCTGTCGGCGATCAACGCCAAGCAGGGCTCGACCGGGGTCGTCCTGTTCACGAAGGGCCCGTACGCGGTGCAGGCGCTCGTGGTGGGCGGTCCCTCCGTCGACCAGACGGGTTCCGCCTCCGACATGGCCTTCGCGCAGTACCAACACCTTCCCTGAGCGGCGGTGCGCGCGCCCGATTGCGTGCGATAATGACCGGTCGAGGCCCGGCGGGCGGGTTCACGGGTAGCGGGAGGATTGGCAATGGGCATCAAGGACTCAACGGAAAATTGGGTCCGGGGCAAACCCGCGCAGGCGATGATCCTCGTCGCTGCGCTCGGGCTCGTCATCGGGGGCGTCATCGGGCTGGCCGGCGGCTACAAGATCGAGCAGAGTCGCACCAAGTCCGACGTGAAGCGGCTGCAGTCGCAGATCAAGGCCGCGGTCGCGGCCGGCGCCGACATCCCGGGCGTGGCGGTCTCGCAGCGGGTCGGCAAGGTCACCGACGTCAAGGGCAACACGATCACGATCTCGAGCAACGAGCAGGGCTCGCAGACGATCAACACGTCGGCGAGCACCGCGTTCGAGACCACCGAGAAGGGCACGCCGAGCGACATCACCGTCGGTAGCCGGGTGCTCGTCGCGCTCAACGGCGCCAACGTCATCGTCCTGCCGAAGGGCAGCAAGCTCGGCCGGCTGGTCACCAACGTGGGCAGCGAGACGTTCTCGATCGCGCGGCCCAAGGGTGGTCGTCCGCTGACGATCAAGCTCGAGAAGGTGAAGGACGTCTCGACCACGACGCCCGGCGACATCAGCGACGTCAAGGTCGACGCCGAGATCCTGGCCGGCGGCCGTTCGGCGAGCAAGGACGTGTTCGGTGCCGTCGAGGTCATCGTGCTCCCGGCGAACAACCCGTTCGTCAGCTGAGCCAACGGCTCCCGCGCTAGACGCCGAGACCGCGGTGGACCGCTGAGCCCGCCGCGGTCCTCGCGTCCGTCCCTGAGCGTCGTTGTCGTCGCGTACGACATGGCGCGGGAGCTGCCGCGCACGCTCCGGTCGCTCGCGCCCGGGTATCAACGCGGCATCGACGCCGATGATTACGAGGTGATCGTCGTCGACAACGGCTCGCCCGAGCCGCTCGACGCGGCGATGCTCGCCGCCTTTCCCGGCCGCCTCCGGAGCGTGCGGATCGATCCCGCGCCGCCGGCCCCGGCGCGGGCGGTGAATCTCGGCGTCGAGATGGCCGACGGCGCGTTCGTCGGCGTGCTCATCGACGGCGCGCGCCTCGCGAGCCCGGGCCTGCTCGCGGCCGCGTTGCTCGGCTGCACCCTGGCGGACCGGCCGCTCGTCGCGACGCTGGGCTGGCACCTCGGGCCGGTCCGGCACATGGATGCACGCGATGCGGGCTACGACCAGACGGTCGAGGACGCGTTGCTCGACGGGCTCGACTGGGAGGCCGACGGCTACCGGCTGTTCTCGGCCGCGACCTTGGCCGGTTCGTCGGCGCGCGGGTGGTTCGCGCCGATGGGCGAGTCCAACGGCCTGTTCACCTCGAAGGCGGTGTGGGACGAGCTCGGCGGCATCAGCGAGCAGTTCGCCCTGCCCGGGGGCGGGCTCTCGAACCACGATCTCTACCGGCGGGCGTGCGAGCTGGCCGGCGTCCAGCTCGTCGTGCTGCTCGGCGAGGGCACGTTCCACCAGATCCACGGCGGCGCGGCCACGTCGGGCCGCTTCGGCTGGACCGAGATGCACGACGAGTACGTCGCGCTACGCGGCCGCGAGTACCGCCCACCCGACGTCGACCGGCTGTACCTCGGCCGGGTCCCCGACGTCGCGCTCGAGCACGTCGACGAATCGGTGCGACAAGCGGTACGGGCGCGCGCGACGAACGATCCGCGCGAGGACTAGCGAACCGTCAGGACTTCTTCGCCGCGGCGGGAAGGATCGCGACCTCGACCGCCGTGCGGTGCTTCTTCACCGCGACGTACGAGACCGAGACCTTCGAGTTCACCGGGATCTGCGCCGCGCTCGAATCGGAGGTCTTGTACACCTTCGCGCCGTTCGTCTTGATGACGAGCGAGCCGTTGAGCGTCATCGAGGTGCTCGGCGACACCGCCGTGATCGGGAGTCCGAACGCCGAGTTCGACGGGAACACGACCACTTCGGACGCCGTGGTCGTGTCACCCGGTTTCGGGGTGTAGAGCACCCGGGCGCCCACTGCGATGCTCGACGAGCTCGACTTCTTGGCGGTCTCGGCCTTCGTGTTCGCGGTCACGGCCATCGGCATGCGGCTGTTGGTGGCGGTGACGACGGAGATCTTCGCGGGCCGCGCGGCCACGACCGTGCCGTACAGGACGGGCTGCAAGGTGGGCACGGCCCGCTTCGCCTTCTTGGCGTGCCGCTTGGCCTTCTTCGCGTTCTTCTTCGCCGGCTTCTTCTTGGTCGCGGCCGTCTTCGCCGGCGCGGCGGTGCTGCTGCCGCTGTCGTCGAGCTTGTATCCGATGAACGTGCCCGCGATCAACGCGACGACCACTCCGAGCGCGATCGTGGCGAGCATGAAGCGCGGAGAGCGATCAGCCATGGCGCTCTTCAAGATGCGCTTCAAACTGTCCATGTACGACTCCTACTGAATGTGGGGGGTCGGCGAGCAGGGCTAACAGTCTTACCGATCGGCGGCACGAGGTGTCATCGGAGGCCGGGTCACAGACCCATGCGTCTGCGAGATCGTCGGGACCGGCGCGTGAGCGACGGCAGCATGAGCACGAGCAGCAGCGGGATCGCGCCGACGATCAGGAACTTCGTCGCGGTCTTGGTGCGGTCGCTCCCCGTGTTGGTGCACAGGCGGTACGCACGCTGGTAGCCGCGGGGGAGCTGGGTGCGGGTGCTGACCTTGTTGCGCGGGTCCTTGGGCGCGAGGACGCTCCCGCAGTTGAAGTGTCGTCCACGCACAGTGACCGTGTAGTGCCGCGTAGCGATCAATCCGGCTGCGAGCAAGCAGGCCACGCCGAAGATGGCGAGAATCACTGCGGTCGCCTGCGCGACCCGGTTCGGCTTCATCCGTCGTAGTCCCCCCGGTGGTGTAAGGGACAAGCCTAGACGTGACTCGGGGTATCTTCGTAGGGCGAAGGGGACAATTCTGCCGTGATGCTCTACCTCGCAGCCTCGTCGCTGCTCCACATCGACGCCCAGAAGGACCCGCTGCCGGCGGTCTTCGTGGCCGCGCTCGTCTGCATCCTCCTGTACGTGCTCGTGGGCCTGACCAAGCGCAGGGAGAACCGGCGCCGCTCCCGTCGGGACCTCTCCGGCTGGCGTTCGCGGATCCCGCCCGAGTAGCCCGGGCCCCGGTGAGCCCTCCGACCGGACTGCCGGCCGTGCTCGTGAACCCGCAGGTGCAGGCGGTTTGCGTCACCGGGATGCACCGCAGCGGAACCTCGTTCGTCGCGGCGGCGCTCGGCTGTCTCGGCGTCTCCCTCGGCGACCCGCAACGGATGCTCCGGCCCGGGGCCGACAACCCGAAGGGCTACTTCGAGATCCAGGCGCTCCAACAGCTCGACGACGAGCTGCTGGCCTACCTCGGCGGCGCCTGGGACCAGCCGCCGGTGCTCGAACCCGGATGGGAACGCACGAAGGGGCTCGACGCCTTCCGCACCCGGGCCGCCGAGATCCTCGTCGACAGCTTCGGGCCCGCGGATGGGTGGTCGGGCGTGATCGGGTGGAAGGACCCGCGCCTCTCGCTGCTGCTCCCGTTCTGGCGGACCGTGACGCCGATCACCACCACGATCGTCGTGATGCGCGACCCGGTGGAGGTCGCGGCGTCACTCGGGGCCCGCGGCTACCAGGTCGGCCCGGTGCAGGCGGCGAGCCTCTGGCTCCGGTACCTGTTCGCCGCGACGAGCGACGATCCCGGGCATCTGCTCGTCCGCCACGCCGACCTGTTCGATGACGTGCCGGGCACGATCGCGCGGCTCGCCGCGCACGTCGGGCTCCCGGCGCCGGACGCGGCGGCGGAGGCCGCGGTGCACGAGCACCTCGACACCGACCTGCACCACCATCACGCGGGAAGCGGCGAGCGGTCGGTGCCCGCCGACGTCGGCAATCCGCTGCTCGATCTCGCGTCGGCGGTGTGGAACGACGGCGCGGTCGACCTCGACCTCGTGCCCGAGGCGGTCGGAGATCTGCTCGGCCGGGGCTGGCTCCGGCCACCGATGGACGGCGAACTGCTCGCGCGGGCGCGCGCCGACGTGGTCGCGGCCCGCGAGACGCTGCGCAAGACGAACCGTCGTGTCGCCCGCCTCGAAGGCGAGCTGGAACAAGCCCGAAATTCGGACGCTCCGGATCGCCGCTAGTTCGGGTTCCAGACCGACAGGTCGCGGCCGAGCATCTGCTCGAGCTGCGCGACGTCGTCGGCGTAGTACTGCCAGATCTCACGGCGCTCGTCGAGGGTGAGCGGGCGGCGGCCGGGCTCCGTCGACGAGCGTTGCTGGTGGCTGAAGCGCACCCGTTCGAACTCGGGCGGTACGAAGTCGGGGGTCGCGCCGACGTGGCGCAGCGCTTCGTCGTAGACGCCGCGCGGGTCGTCGTCGATGTCGTCGTGGAGCACGACGAGCAGCCGGTCGCCGAAGCGCTCCTGGTACGGCGCCAGGCTCGCGCCGTACCAGCCGCCGACGATGATGCCGAGCTTGTCGCGTTCGGGCGGGGTCTGCTTCACGAGGTCGACGAGCACCGAGTCGGGGGGAAGGGTGCCGCCTTCGATGTGGTGGACCATCCCCGACTGCGCGCGGTCGATCGGGTTGCGCAGCGTCGCGATCAGGCGGGCGCCGGGGAGGGTCGCGTCGATGCGCTCGGCGACGACGTCGGGGTGGTGGCGCCAGAACATGTAACCGGGCGTGGCTTCGCCGACGATCGCCTCGCCGGTCCAGTCCGAGAACTGCTCGCGGTACCACTCGACGCCCTGGTCCTCGTAGCGGTCGCGGTTGTTGAAGAACTCGAGCTCGCGCGACGCGGTGAAGACGCTCGGATGCAGGCCGAGGTTGAGGCGGAGCCAGCGCGTCGCGCTCTTCTGCGCGCCGATGATCAAGAAGGTCGGCAGCGGCGGCGCGAGCTGCTCCATGACGCGAGGTTCCCCCTGGCTGGTCGGGCGCGGTCGGCACCCGAGCGTCCGGGCAAGATACCCACCCGGTACGGCGGCGAGCGCGCAACCGTCCCGTACGCTGTGCCGACGAGCGGGGAGCAGACGACGATGAGTGGGACGCGGAATCCCGGCGCGGCGCCGCGGCTCGTCGTGCCCGAAGGCCTGGTGATCGACGTCAGCGCCCGCGAACGGCTCGAGCGCCAGCTCGCCGACGCGGCGCCTGCGATCGCGGGCATCGGGGCCGAGTGCTCCGCGCTCGCGCCGGGCGCGAGCTACCGCGTGCACGCCGAGTGGTCCGCGCTCGACTCGACCTGGTCGAGCGCGGGCGCAGCCGGGACGGCGACCGCGCGCCCGGTGCGCGGGGCGGTGCTCGTCCGGCCCGACGTCGAGTTCGCGGTCCGCGACGGCTCCGTCGAGGTCGGCGGCGACGTCCTCGTCGATCCCGGCGCGCACGTGCACGATCCGTTCGGAGGCCTGGACTCGTTGGAGTCCGCATCGGAGCGGGGCCGGCCGCCGTTCCCGCGCCGGCCGGTCGTGGTCTTCCTCGCGTGCGAGCCGCCGGCCGACGCCGACGCGGTGCGCAAGCTGGTGAACCGCCTGGTGCGCCGCGACATCGAAGCGCGCCTTGCGGTCCCCGACGCCTCCGCCGCCGACGCGGCGGGCCTGCAGCTGACGCGTCCCTGCCGGGCCGACGAGGCGACGATTCGCAGCCTCGCGCCCGATGTCGTCGTGACGCTCGACCACACCGCGGCCGGTGTCGTCGACGCGTGGTGCGCCGGCAACCGGGCCGCGGTCGTCGTGGCGTTCGACCCGACCCTCGCCGATCCGATGGAGCTGGTGTCGTGGCAGATCGGCCACGCGGCCGGGCGGTTGCGCGCGCGGATCGGGCCCCGCGTCGACGTCCCTGCCTTCGCGGCGCTCGTCATCCGGTTGTGCGCGGGTCCGCAGCCCGCGCCGCCCACCACCGACCCCGAGCTGCTTCAGGTGCGCGCGCCGGTACGCGAGCACTGGAGCACCAACGCCGACGCCGCTCCGCCCGCGGGATGCGTCGTGCTCACCGGCGAGCTCGACGCGCCGGGCGCGGCCCGCGTCGCCGGGCTCGCCGACAACCTCGAAGGTGCAGGGGTCCCGGTCGACACCCGGCCGCTCGGCGGCGCGGTACCTGCCGCGGCCCGCGGCGCGCGCCTGTTGTTGCTCGCCGGTGTCGCCCGGAGTGCCGAGCTCGACGCGCTGATCGAACAACGCCGCGCGGCCGGGCTGCCCACGGTGCTCGACGTCGCCGCCGCCGACGTCGCCGGCGAGGGGGACGCGCCCGGTCGAGCCGGTCTCACCGATGCCGCGGCCGCGCTCGCCGCCGCGTGCGGGCTCGTCGTCGCCGCCCCCGGGGCCCGGCTCTCCGCCGCGCGGCGGTCGGATGCGCGCGCGCTCTCGTTGCCGACGCTGCTCGGCCGGTCCGAGGCGGCGGCCCTGCGCGACGTGCGCGCGCCCGTGGACGCGCTCGCGCCGCGGGTGATCGGTTGGCGGCTCGACGGGCCGGGCGCCGACCCGGTGCCCTACGCGGCCGCGGTCGCCGAAGGCGTTGCGCGGTACCTCGCCGAGATCCGCGACCGCGTCGAGGTCGCGGGCGATCTCGAACGGGTCCCGGCTCCGTTGCGCGACTACGAGCGCGTGACGGGTGTGTCGTCCCGCCCGACCGATCCCGGCACGATCGCCGGGTGGGCGCTGCACGTGTGGACGCCCGCGCTCGCCGGCGACGAGCTGCTCGACGACGCGCGCGCGTTCGAGCAAGCAAGCCTCGCCGGCGTCCCGTCGATCATGCCCGCCGCCGCGTTGTCGGGCGTCGACGGCTACGTGAACCCGCACGTGCTCGTCGAATCCGTCGACGACGCGGGGCAGTGGTACGACGCGGTGCACCACGTGTTCGACGATCCGATCGTGCGGGCGCGCCGCGCCGACGAAGCCGGGCGCCGCGCCGATTCGGTCGACGGTGCGGCCGCGTGCAAGGCGGTCGTGAGCAGGCTGCTCGGGTGGGCGAGCTACCGATGAGCCCGGTCACGATCATCGTCCCCGTGTACGGCGGGCTCGAGTACACCCGCCGCTGCCTCGAGAGCGTCGTGGAACACGCCGACGGCGGCGTCCCGTTCGAGCTGCTCGTGATCGACGACGCGTCGCCCGAGGCGCCGATCCGCGCCTACGTCGACGAGTTCGCGCAGACCGACGCGCCGTTCCCGATCACGGTGCTGCACAACCCCGAGAACGTCGGCTTCGTGCGGACGGTCAACCGGGGCCTGCGCGCCGCGACCGGCGACGTCGTGATCCTCAACTCCGACACCGCGGTGACTGCGGGCTGGCTCGACCGGCTCGCCGACGCCGCCGCGCTTCCCGACGTCGCGACGGTCACGCCGCTCACGAGCCACGGCTCGCTGTGCACGCTGCCGCCCGCGATCATCGACGCCTTCGCGCTCGAGAGCGCCGACCCGCGCGTCGACGAGTGCGCGACGTTCCTGCGCGAGCGCTCGCTGCGCCTCCTGCCCGAGGTGATCTCGGGTGTCGGCTTCTGCATGTACGTGACGCGCCGCGCGCTCGACCTCTGCGGCCTGCTCGACGAGGAGACGTTCGGCCTCGGCTACGGGGAAGAGGTCGACTTCTGCCTGCGCGCCGCGCGCGTCGGGCTGCGCCACCTCGTCGAGGACTCGACGTTCGTGTACCACCGGGGTGGCGTGTCGTTCGGCGACGGGCAGAGCGCCGGCTGGTCGCGCAGCTCGGCGATCCTCGACGCGCGGTATCCGTTCTTCCGCCCTTCCAACACCCGCGAGCGCGCGCATGATCCGCTCGCGGTCTCGTTCGCGGCGTTGGAGCTCGCGTTGCACGAGCGCGACGAGTCGCGCCCGCACGTGCTGCACATCACGCACAGCCGGCTCGACGCGACCGGCGGCACGGAGAAGTACGTCGCCGCGCTGCTCGCGACGCTCGACGCCGACTTCGACTTCTCGGTGCTCTACCCGGTCGAGTCGGGATTCGTGCTCAGCACGCACTGGACCGTCGACGGCCGGCCCGTCCGCGACGAGTTCCTGCTCTCGGGCGCGGCCAACCAGGTGACGCGCATCAACGACGAGGTCGCGAACGCGGCGCTCGTGTGCGCGCTCGACCTGTTCGACTTCGACGCGGTGCACATCCACAACCTGATCGGTCACTCGCTCGCGCCGCTCGACGCGCTCGCGGACTTCGACGGCCCGGTCGTGTGCTCGGTCCACGACCTGTTCCTCGCGTGCCCGAACTTCTCGCTGCTGTACCTGAAGGCCGACCCGTGCGGCATCCCCGAGGACCGTTCGGTGTGCGCGCGCTGTCTCGCCGACCTCGAAGCGTCACCGATGCCCGGCTCGCCACCGATGCAGAGCGGAACGCTCGAGTATCTCGACGAGTTCCGCGCCGCGGTCGCCGAGCGCATCGGCGCGGTCGACCACTGGGTGTTCGCGAGCCAGAGCGCGGCCGACTACTTCCTGCGCGTGTACACACCCGAGCCGAACCGGGTCGAGATCATCGAGCACGGATCCGTGATCAGGCTCGGCCGCCGGGGCAAGGTCCCCGACGAGCGGCTGATCCGCGACGAGCCGTTGCGCGTCGCGTTCGTCGGGCTCGGCTGGGCGAAGAAGGGCCTCGACGCGGTCAACGAGCTCGCCGAGGCGTTCCGCGGCACCAGCGTGGAGATCCACCACTTCGGACCGCTCAAGCAGTCCGCGTCACCGGAGCTGCACGCGCACGGCGCGTACGACAACGAGCTGCTGCCGGAGCTGCTGCACCGCGCGGGCATCCAGATCGTGTTGTTGCCGGGCCCGTACGCGGAGACGTTCGGGATCGTCATGAGCGAGTCGCTCGCGGCGGGGATCCCCGTGATCGGCGCGCGCTACGGCGCGCTGGGGGAGCGGATCCGTACGTTCGGCGCGGGCTGGACCATCGACCCCATGGATCCCGAGGGGATCCGGTCGCTCATCGAGCGGCTCGACCGCGCGCGCGACGAAGTCGTGCGCGTCACGCAGGAAGTGCTGCGCGTGCCGCTCGAGACGGTGGCCGACACCGCGCACCGCTACGCCGAGCTGTACGTGCCGAACGCGGCCACGAACCGCTAGCAAACCATCCGGCTCGCGCTAGCCGGTCACCTTGCGTACGGCCTTCTTGGCGAGCTTCGCGCTCCCGCGGATCGCGCCGTCCTTCTCCAGCACACCCTTGGCGCGCGAAGTGCGGCTCGGCGGCGCGGGCCGGGACGACGACGCCACGTTGAGCTCTTCGCCCTCGGGGAACAGCAGCATGTCCTCGTTCGACACGAGGTACGCGAGCGGCAGGCCGCGCAACGGGAGCCGCCGGCCGCCGACCACCACGAACGCCGGACCGGTGCCGGCCTCGAGCACCTCGACCGGCGGGCCCGTGCTCCACCGCTCGACGTCCTGGTCGGTCATCTCCTTGGGCGCGCCGATGACGCGCGTCAACGCGTTGAACAGGATCCCGGACTTCACGCGGCGGCACATCGTGCCCTCCACGACGTACATGCCCTTGCTCGGCGTGCGCACGAGCATCGGATCGCCACCGTCGTGCAGGTGCAGGTGCGCGAGCCACGCGCCGCCCTCGGTCGTGCGCCGTACCGTCAGCGCGCCGCGGCTGCCGTTTTCGGTGTTACCCGACAGGCGCACCGTCCCGCCGTCGAGCTGGGCGTGCAGCTGCCGGTTCACGAGGCTCAGCGCGCGCAGCTCCCGGCGCAGCCGCTGTAGTTGCTCCGACTCCGGCGCCGCTTGTGACTCGGCTGAGTCCATGGTGTTCCCCTCGATCGGTCGAGTGTAGGCGGATATCCTTCTGTCCCGCAGTTGCCGAGGACACCGTTGTCAATGACCGAACCGCTTTCCGATCCGAGCGAGCGCTGCCCGCTCCCGACGTTCGTGGTCATCGGTGCGCAGAAGTGCGCGACGCGCTGGTTGCGCATCAACCTCGGCCAACATCCCGACATCTTCACCGCGCCTTCCGAGATGCACTTCTGGAACAACGGGAACCGCGTGAAGAACCTCGGAACCGATTGGTACCGCGACCAGTTCGAGGGTTGGCGCGGCGAGCCGATCGTGGGGGAGGCGACGCCGGGCTACATGATCTGGCGCCATCACCCCGACCGCGTCGCCGAACGCATGAAGGTGCACCACCCCGACGCGCGTTTGATCGCGATCCTCCGCAACCCGGTGGACCGCGCGCAATCGGCGATGAAGCACCACATCCGGCGGGAACGCCTTCCTGCCGACTCGCGCCTGGTCGACGTCGTGCGCGAGCGCCGGCCACCGGAGACCGACTGGTTCAGCCTCGTCGCGGGCGGCTGGTACGCGGCGAGCCTCGGTCCGTTCATCGAGCAGTACGGCGACCAGGTGCTCGTGCTCTTCCACGACGAGGTCGCGGCGGATCCGGTCCGTCCGTACCGGCGCGCGCTGGAGCACGTGGGCGCGGATCCCGACTTCGTCCCGAAGGAACTGTCGAAGATCGTGTTCAGCAACCAGGGCGGGCGAGCCGGACGCCGGAACCAGCTCACGCCGGACGATCGCGTCGAGATGTGGGAGTACTTCCGCGACGACGTCGCGCGCCTCGAAGGGATCCTCGGCGTCGACCTGTCGCGTTGGTCGCCCGAAGTGACGGCCGGCGCCGATTCCTAGAGCGGCAGCTCGGTGCCGTCGAAGTGCAGGAACTTGCCCGCGTCAGCGGTGGTGAGTCCGGCGATCACGCGCCGCATCTTCTCGACGCTCTCCGCGGGTGACATCGGCGCTTGCTTGCCGCCGATGCGCGTCTGCACGTGCCCGGGGTTGACGAGCGCGGCGATCACGCCTTCCGGCGCGAGGTCGAGCGCGAGGGCGCGCACCGCGCTGTTCAGCGCGGCCTTGCTCGACGTGTAGATGTAGGACCGGTTCGGCTTCGTCTCGCGCGGCAGACCGGCCCGGCTCGACACGAACACGATCTTGCGTTCGTGGCTCGCGGCGACCGAGGGCCACAACCGCAACGCCACGCGCACCGGACCGACGACGTTGGCGGCGAACGCGTCGAGCCAGGCGGCCCCGTCGACGTCGGCGAAGCGGGCACGCGCGCCGCCGAACACGGCCGCGTTCCCGATGAGGATGTCGATCGGCGCGTCACCGAGGGACGCGGCGAGAGCGTCGAGGTCGGTGTCCGAGGTCACGTCGAGGCGGTGCACCGTGACCGCGCCCGCCACTGCGTGGAGCTCGGTCGCGGCTTCCGGGTCACGGCAGGTCGCGTCCACCGCCGCGCCGGCGTGTGCGTACTGCCGTACGAGCTCGAGGCCGATGCCCCGGTTGGCGCCGGTGACGAGCACTCGCCGGCCGGGGCCGCCGCTCTCCGCTTCCATCGACGTCGACTCCACTGGGTCCCGGGCTGCAATCGATCGGCGAACGGCTCGCGCCGCCGAGCACAACCGGCCTGCAGAGCGCGGTAGAATTTCGGCTTCGCAATGCTATGACGCCGTCTCGCGGCGGTGCCAGGGCGGGGGGAGCGGACGGTTGGAGCTGCAATCCGACTTGTGGCTCGACCAGCCCGACGCGCACGAGCGCGTCGACAAGTGCGCCGCCGACGACGCGGTGTCCGCGGAGGAAGCGGTGCTCCTGCACGGCTTCGTCGACGACGGGTACATGAAGTTCTCGATCGGGCTCGACCAGGCGTTCTGCGACGCGTTCGACGCCGACGTCGGCCGGATGTGGGAGGCGCGTCCGCAGGATCTCGCGATCTCGCCGCCCGGACCCGAAGGCCCCACCTCGTTCCGCGACTACGAGGGGCCGGTACGCGATCCCGGGTACCGCATCCCGGACCTGCACGGCCACTCCGCACGCGCGCAGGATCTCTACGTCGAGCCGACGATCTTTCGCATGATCGAGTTGATCTACGGCCAGCGCGCGGTCGCGTTTCAATCGCTCTACTTCGAGTACGGGTCGCAGCAATCCCTGCACCGCGATCCGATGTTCGTGGTGACCGACCCACCCGCGCATCTGCTCGCGTCGTGGGTCGCGCTCGAAGACGTGACGCCCGAGAGCGGTCCGCTCGCGTACGTGCCGAAGACGCACCGCTGGCCCTGGTTCGAGTTCGATCCCGGTACGGTCGTGTGCGGCGCCAAGGTCCCGCCCGAGAAGCGCAAGGAGCACAGCGACTGGACGCGCGCGCGGCTCGAGCGCGAGGGACTCGAAGTCCAGCGGTTCACATGCCGCCGCGGTGACGCGTTCATCTGGCACGCGGGACTGCTGCACGGCGGCACGCCGATCGACGACGGCACGCAGACCCGCCGGAGCTTCGTCGTCCACTACTGCACCGCCGCGAACAAGACCGCCCGCACCGCCAGCATGCGCGTGCGTGACGACGACCGCTGGCGGCGCGTCTCCGCTACCACCGAGAAGCTGATCGAACGCGATCACGGACGCGGACTCGACAACCCGTTCCGAACGTAAGGCACGGAGTGACGCGCATCAGCTGGTTGCGTCGGATCGGGGACGCGCGGGTTGCGCTGATCGCGTTCGTCGCGGTGCAGATCGCCGCGATCCCGCTGTTGCTCTCGTGGGGTCACAAGTGGTGGTTCTGGGCCGACGACTGGGACTTCCTCGCCGATCGCACCGCGTTCAACGCGGGCGACCTGTTCCGCTCGCACTACCAGCACTGGACGACGCTGCCGATCCTCGCGTACCGGCTGCTGTGGTGGATCTTCGGGATCCGCACGTACGTCCCGTACCAGCTGCTCGTCATCGCGCTGCATCTCGTCGCGGCCGCGCTCATCCGTGTCGTGATGCGCCGAGCCGGCGTGCGGCCGTGGATGGCGACGCTGATCGCGGGTCTCTTCGTGTTCTTCGGCGCCGGCGCGGAGAACATCCTCGTCGCGTTCCAGATCACGTTCGTCGGCGCGCTCGTGTTCGGCCTCACGCAGCTCCTGCTGGCCGATCACGACGGGCCGGTCGGCACGCGCGACGGGCTGGCCCTGCTCGCCGGCTTCTGCGGGCTCATGTGCTCGGGCGCGGCCATCTCGATGACGATCGTCGTCGGGATCGCGATGCTGCTGCGCCGCAGCTGGCGCATCGCGCTGCTGCAGACGGTGCCGCTCGCGGTTGCGTACGGGCTCTGGTCGGAGCTGAGCCCGAAGGGCCTGCCCGCCGACCGCTACCGCAGCCACGATCCGGTGCAGGTCGTGCGCTTCGCGCAGATCGGTTTGGGCACGATCTTCGGCACGCTGACGCGCGTTCCCGGTCTCGGGGCCGTCCTCGTGGCGGTCGCGCTCGTGGGGTTCTGGCTCGCGGTCCGGCGCGACGGCATCAGGCAGCTGCGCGGCAAGTACGCGATACCGCTGGCGCTGTTGATCGGCGCCGGTGTGTTCCTGCTCTTCACGGGCGTGCTGCGGGCGGGACAACCCGCCGCGTTCGCGGCGCAGCACGACATCGGTCCCCAACGCGCCCGCGAGAGCCGGTACGTGTACACGGTGGTGTTCATGGCGCTGCCCGCGTTGGCCATCGCCGCCGACGCGATCGCGCGTCGCTGGCGGCTCATGACGATCCCGATCGTCGCGCTCCTGCTCGCCGGCCTGCCCGGCAACATCCACGACCTGCGCGTCTACACCAACGAGTCGACGCTCGCGCGTGCGCGCGACCGCACGCTGATCCTCACCGCGCCGCGCCTCCCGCTCGCGAAGCAGCTCCCCGCGAACGTCACGCCCGCGCCGTTCAAGGGGCTCTCGTTGGGTTGGCTCGTCGCGAGCCTGCCGTCGGGCCGGATCCCGCCGCCCGATCACCGCACGCCCAAGGGCGATGCCACGCTCACGCTCGCGTTGGGCGTGGGCCGCACGTACAAGCCGAACAACGCGGCCTGCAAGCCACTCGACTACATCGTGGAGCGCAAGCTCCACCTGTACGAAAAGCTGACGTTGAGCAAGGGCGCGGCGTGGTTCCGGTACATCACGCCCGACGGCGTTGCGTCGAGGCGGTCGCCCTGGGCGGGCGGTACGTCGATCATCGGCGGCTCGGTGCGCCCGCTCGACCTCCAGATCGAACCCGCGCAGGCCGGGACGAAGCTCTGCGGCTGAGCCCGGTCAGTCGTCCGAGAGCTCGCGGCGCGGCTGCGCGAGCCCGTGCCGGGCGAGCGCGTCGAGCAGCTCGGCGGCGCGGTGGTCGAACGTGTGGTTGCCCGTGACGATCTCGCGGCCGCGGGCCGCACGCGCCAGCGCGCGAATCGGATCGGCGAGCACCGCGTCGACGTGCGTCCGCAGCTCGCTCGCGTCGCGGTAGGTGAGGACGGTCCCGTCGAACAGCTCGCCGATCTCGGTGAAGTCGTCGGAGATCACGGGCGCCTCGCACGCCAGCGCGTCGAACAGCCGGTTCGACGCGAACCCCCATTCGTGCATGGTCTGCCAGTGGTCGTTGAGCAGCACCCCGACCGACGAGTACACGACCGGGAGCTCGTCGTTGGCGACGTGCGTGCTCACCACGAGCGCGGGATCGACGAACGGCTCCCAGCCGCTTCCGTAGATCGCGGGTCGGATGCCGACCGCGATCGCGTCGGCGACGGTCGTGCGGAACACGCCGCGGCTCTTGGCGACGACCGCGACGTCGTGCGCGTGCACCGGGTCGGGCTCGACGGGACGGAACCGCGACGGATCCGTCGCCTGGAGCATCACCTCGACCGGCGTGCGGGTCCGGTGTTGCAGCTCCGCGGCGAAGCGCGCCGACGCCACGAGCACGAGATCGGCGGCGTCGCACTCCTCGGTCGTGACGTCCTCGGGATGGCTGATGATCCACAACACGTGGACCTGACCCGGCGTGCGGCGCACCCCGGCGAGCCCGCGCACGACGAGGTGCACGTCGCACGCCCGTCCGGCGAGATCATCCACGTGGTCGAGCGTCTGCATGCGCACCGCGTGCCCGCGTCGCCGCAGCGCTCGCGCGAACGCCTCCGCGAGGTGCCAGTCGCCCCACCGGGCCGCGACCTTCTCCGACGGCGCGGCAACGGTGATCGCGATGCGCAGCCCACCTTCGGGCAGTGGCGCGATCACGTGCAACAACGCGGGGCCGTGCGCGTCGACGTACGCGTGCCACGCGGCGCCGGTGGCCGGAACCGGCTCCACGAGCGCGCGCCGCGCCGTGACCGCGCGGGCGTCGACGATGACGGCGGCGGAGACGCACTCGGTGACGCCGCCGTTCGCTGCGAGCCGGCGGCACAGGTCGAAGACCGCGAGGTCGGCGTCGAGGTCGACCGCGTTCGCGTCGGCCGGACGGGCCGCGACGGCGGCGTCGTACGCGCGCCGGTCGACGACGATGCACGCCGCGGTCGCGCCCATCACGGCGAACGGCTCCGCGTCGAGCAGCTCGGCGGCCGCCGCGCCCGCGTCGCCGGCGCGCAACACCGGCGCCTCGGCCTCGACCGCGAGCCCGACGCCGCGGGCGCGCACCCGGCCGTCATGGGGCGTGGCGTTCCGGGCCGGTCGCCGCGGGTGCACGACGAGCGGAACCGCGGCGACGACGGTCGTGCCGTCGACGGCCGCCGCGAGCCGGGCGAGCCAGCCCGGTTCCAACGGCGTACTGGTGTCCATGATGAAGCAGATGAGGTCGGCATCGCCGGCCCCCGGCAGCTCGGCAGCCGCGACGAAGGAGTTGGCGGTCACATCGGCGGCGAGCGTCACCGTCGCGATCGTGCGGGCCGGTTCGGTGACGGCCGGCAGCGCGGCGACCCGTTCGAGCAACCGCGCCCACTCCGAGCTCTGCCGCGCCCGCCGGCGCAGCGCAGCCGTCGCGAGCGCGATCCGTTCGTACGTATGGCTCCCGGCCTCGGTGGCGGCGACCGCGCGCGGGTTGGCGCGCGCCTTCCGGCCCCAACGCCGTACCGGGCGCGCCGCGCGCCGCAACCCCGCCACGAGACGGTCTGCGGGTCGCGTCACAGGAGCTCCACGTCGCCGAGCGCGAAGTCGAGGGCGCGCAGCCCCGGGGGCGCCGCGGTGTCGGCCAGCGGCCGCCATGTGAGGATCGGGCCCTGGCGGGGGAACGACACGTACCCCGCGCGCACCGCCGGGCGGCCGAGCCGCACCGCGTAGTCGGCGCCGGTCTCGCGTGCGACCGCGCGCAGCAGGCGGCGTGTCGCGTGTGCCGATCCGTGCGGCACGAGCACTTCGGAGACGCCCGCTTCGACCGCGTCGCCGCGCCGACGGAGGCGGAACACCGCGACCCCGTGTGCGGGGTTGTCGGCGTGCGCGATCGCGCGGTACCCGAGCGACTCGAGGCCGTAGCGCCATCGCAGGTACGCCGCGGTGCGCTGCGTGCGAAACCCGGTGGGCGGCGCGAGCGACGCGAGCAACCGTTCGACCCGGTCGTCGGCGAGCAACGCGGTCGCGTCGGAGCCGGCGGTCGTCTCGACCGGCCACCGTTCGGCGGGCACGCGCGCCGAACGCATCCGCAGCGCGCTCGACGCGCCGCGGACCCGCGCGACCAGCGGCAGTCGCCCCACGGTCGACCAACCCATCCGCAGGTAGCCGGGGCGGCTCTGCGTGTTGGGCGTGTTGAACACGAAGTCGACGCCCTCGTCCGTCAGCTCGTCGACCGCGGTCGTCGTGAGGAGCCGGAAGATGCCGCGTCCCTCGTGTCCGGGCGCGGTCGCGGTGTCGACGGCGCGCACGGCCTGCCGGGTCCGGCCGTCGGGATGGTCGAAGCGCCAGCGGAGGAACGTGCGGAACCCGACGACGTCGTCGCCCTGCAACGCGACCCAGGCCGGGGACGGACCGAACGGGTTCTGCTCGTGCTTCCACGCGAAGAACGCGGCGAACGCGTCGTCGCGCTCCCAGCCCAACGAGGCCGCGAGCAGGGAAAGGATCGCGGACCGGTCGGCCGGACCGGCCCGGCGCACCGTCACTTCGGTCACCGGCTGACGACCTCCGCGTACACGCCCTCGATCTCGCGCACGGCTTGCGGCGCGTCGAGCGTCTCGCTCCGGGCGCGCGCCGCCGCGCCGAGCTCGGTCCGCCGGGTCGGGAACAGCGCAAGGGTCACCAGCGCTTCGGCCAGCCGGGTGGGATCCCCGCGCGGCACGAGCAGGGCGTCCTCGCCGTCGGTCACCAGCTCACCGATGCCCCCGACCTTGGTGGCCACGACGGGAAGTCCCAGCGCCAGCGCTTCCATCAGGGCGATTGGGAGTCCCTCGTAATGGGAAGGAAGGCAGAACACGTCGAAGGCCGACATCACCCGGACTGCGTCCGGCCGGTAGCCCAGGAAGGCGAAATGCGATCCGAGCCCGAGGTCACGCTGCCGGGCTCGGAGCTCGTCCTCCAGCGGGCCGCGCCCGACCGCGACGAAGCGGGCCCGCGGGACGCGGTCGACGACCTCGCGGGCGGCCGCGAGCAGGTCGGGGTAGCCCTTCGTGGCCCGGAGGTTCGCGACGGTGCCGATCACGATCTCGTCGTCCTCGACGCCCAGCAGCCGGCGTTGTTCGCCCCGGTGCTCGCCCTCGAGCCGCAGCTCGGCCGCGTCCACCCCGTACCGGATCACCCGCGTCCGGTTCCGGATCCGGCGGGGAAGCGAGTCGCGCACTGCCTCCGAGACCGCGAGGTGCGTCTCGGACCGGCCTTCGGTCACGCGGTCCGCGTAGCGGGTGAGGCGGGAGTGGCTCGACCAAACGTTGTGCTCCGTGACCACTATGCGTGGCCGACGCCGCTTCGGCAACGAGCGCACCGCCAGACGGGCCCCGACGGCCACGAGAGGCGAGTGAATGTGCACGACGTCGAATTTCTGCTCTTGGAGCATTTTGCGCAGACGGAGGATCCAGAAGGGATCCCACGACGACCGCGCGCCGAGGCAGCGAACCGGTTCGCACCCCAGATCCTCCAAGCTGGCTGCCAGGGTGGATTTTTCGGGCATCAGGTACGCGACCGCGGGCTCGACGCGGGCGCGATCGCGGTATCGCGCGCTCTGGACGATGAGTCGTTCGGCCCCCCCGGCACCCAATCCTTTGATCACCCAGAGGACCGCGAGGGGCCGATCGATTGCGTCGATCGCGCTATGGGCGGGGATCACGCTCGGTAGTATCCTTGATTCCGAAGGGAAGCCAAATTGGCGGCGGCAAGCGCAGCCCATTGGTGTGTAGTCGGGCGAATTGGGTGGGGATCGACAACGGCCTCACCGCGGTTCTTTAGTGCGGAGGACGAATCCTGAGCGCTCAATACGTCCTCCGCGCAATCCAGCGTCGGTGGCGACTCGTTGCCGGAATCATTCTGCTCACCTGCGTGGCCGTCGGGGTGTTCGTCTTCGGGCGCAAGCACCACACGACTCCTGTCCGCTACCGCAGCCTCGTGATCGTGCGCGTCGCGCCCAAGGTTGACACGACGCCGGATCAGAAGAAATCGGGCAACAAGAACACGACCACGACCGCGCAGCCGGTCAACCTCGTGCTCTCGGCCCCGCAGAAGTTCGCGCTCAACCGGCGGCTGCGCTCCACCGCGCTGCGCCGCAACCACCTCAACGGGCGCTCGGGTGTCAACTTCGGCACGAAGCTCGACAACACCGAGACGCTGATGACGCTCGTCTGCACCGCGAACACCAGTCGCCAGGCGCAGAAGGTCTGCAGCTCCTGGGGTGCCGCGTTCGTGTCCGCCCGCAAGCGCGCGGCCCGGCAGGAAGCGCGCGACAACCTCACGAACCTCAGCAAGCGCGTCGAGAAGCTGCACACCGAGCTGCGGCGGGTGGACGCGCGGCTCGTCAAGCTGATGCCGATCGTGTACCAAGGCGTCCTTCGATTCGACGCTCCGAACGGAAACTTCCCCGGCGGCTCGCAGACGGGCCCGCCGCCGGTCCCGGAGCAGGGATCGATCCGCTCCCTCAACCTCGCGTTCGAGCGCGTGCAGCTCCTGTCCTCGCTCGTGAACTCGGGTGAGAAGGCCGCGGCGCTCCGCATCGCTCAGGCGCAGCCCGAGGTGTTCGTCGCCGTCGCGAGCCAGACGCCGGCCACCCGCATCGCCAAGGTCCGCGCCACCACGCTCCCGGCGCTCGGCGGCCTCTTCGGCGGGCTGCTCTTCGCACTGGGTGCCGCTCTCCTCGTCGACCGGGCCGACCGGACGATCCGCGACCCCGAAGAGGCCGCGCTCACGTTCTCGGCGCCGGTGCTTTCGATCATCCCCACCGACGGCGAGGACTTCGCCGTCATCGCCGAGCCGAATTCGTTAGCGGCGGAGGCGTACCGCGGCTTGGCCGCGATGTCGATAGCCACCGATCGCCTGCCCAAGGCGATCATGGTGAGCACCCCGACCGGCGACGCGCACGCACAGGTCGCGGCCAACTTCGCGGCGGCGCTGTCCCGCCTCGGGCTCAAGGTGGCGCTGGTCGCGATGTCCGTCGACCAGGACTGGTACCTCGAGGCGTTCACGCTGAACCGCACCGGCATGGTCCGGCTGCCGGAGCTGCTGGAGCGCGCGCACAGCCGGACGCTGCCGGTCGGCTGGCGCGATCGCCTGCCCGTCAACGAGTACACGCCGAACCTCGTCGTGGTGCCGCCGGCCAACGAGCGCGTGCTGCACCTTCCCGTCGACGGTCTGCCCGCACTGTTGCAGGAGCTCTCCGACGGCGGCGTCGACGTCACCGTGATCGCGGGTCCGCCGCTGCTCGAAGAGGCGGACGCCACGATCGTCGCGTGGGCGACGCGCAACGTCTTGTGGGCCATGGTTCCCGGAGAGGTCACCCGAGCGGAGGCCCGCGCCGCGGCCGCCCGCATGGAGCTCGCAGGGGTCACGCCGTTCGGCGTGGTGATGGTCGAACCCTCGGCCATCGGCGTCTGACGGGTCGGTCGTGACCGCCACCAACGGCAACGGCAACGGGGCGGGCAGGACACCGTTCACGATCGGCGGGCTCCGGCCCGACGGCACGCCTGCGCCGGAGCGACCGTGGTGGACCGGGCGGGCGATCCCCGAAGGGCGCACGCCGCGCCCGGAGCTGCCGAACGGCCACGGCGCGAACGGCGGCGGGACGAACGCCGGCTGGCACGACGAGCCCGATCCCGACGACCCGCTCGCGGGCATCGACGTCGAGCGCGCGGGGGGCTTCGTCGACGAAGACACCGACCCGGTGCGCGGGCGCGGTGCGGGCCTCCCGTTCGCGGTCGCCGCCGCGATCGTCTTCGGTGTCCTCGTCGCGACGTCTTGGTTCGCGCCGTCGCCGGTGTTGCCGCGCATTCTGGTGCCGGTGTTCGGCATCCTCGCCACGATGGCCGCGGCGCGTCAGCTCTCCTACCGGCACCCCGACGAGCCGTGGCTCGCGCACTTCATGGTGCTCGCGGTCATCGCCAAGCTCTTCGCGTCGTTCCTGCGCTGGCGCACACTTGTCAACTCGTACGGTGACGTCGGCGACGCGAGTGTCTTCGACACCTACGGCCGGCGCTACTCCGGGTTGTGGCTGGGCACGGCCAAGATCGGGCCCGAGCTCGACAACATCCGCAAGAGCAACTTCCTGCGGTGGTTCACGGGCGTCGTCTACTACTTCTTCGGCACCGACATGATCGCCGGCTTCCTGGTGTTCGGCTTGATCGCATTCGTCGGTTCGTACCTCTGGTACCGCGCCGCGGTCGAAGCGGTGCCGTTCCTCGACAAGCGCCTGTTCTTTCTCGTGATCATGTTCGTGCCGAGCATCCTCTTCTGGCCGTCGTCGATCGGCAAGGAAGCGCTGATGCAGTTCGCGATCGGCAGCGCCGCGCTCGCGACCGCGCATCTGTACAACGGCAAGATCATGCGCGGTCTCCTTGTCGGCGTACCGGGCTTCTGGCTGATGTGGGTCGTGCGGCCGCACTTGTTAGCGCTCGTGGTCCTCGCGGCGGCGGTCGCCTATTTCTTCGGTCAGGGACCACGCGCGCGCAACGCGGGCGAGATCAGCACGTCGCTGATCAAACCGATCGGCATGGTGGTGCTCGCGTTCATCGTCGTGTTCGCGATCGGGCAGGGAGCGAAGTCCCTCGGCCTGCCGTCGCTCACGCTGGGCTCGGTGCAGTCCGAGCTCGACGCGACGACCCTCAGCACGGGGCAGGGTGGTTCCGCGTTCGACAACGGTGGCAACTCGTTGACGCCGCTCCGCGTCCCGCAAGGCATGGTCACGGTCCTGTTGCGCCCGTTCCCGTGGGAGATCAGCAGCCCGCTGCAGCAGCTCGCATCGCTCGAGGGCATCGCGCTGATGGCGTTCATGTTCATCCGGCGCCGGTCGCTCGCGATCTCACTCACCCACTTGAGATCGGTGCCGTTCCTCTTCTACGCCTGGACGCTCACGATCCTGTACGGCCTCACGTTCCAGGCCTTCGCCAACTTCGGTCTGCTCGTCCGGCAACGCTCGCTCGTGCTGCCCGCGTTGTACGTGCTCCTGTGCCTCGACTGGCGGCGCGCGCGTGAGTACGACCGCGACCAGCGCGAGCTCGCGGAGATCCGACGTGCCGAGTTCGCGCGTGGCGGCATCTAGCTCCTTCTTCCGGCGCACCGTGAAGGCGGCGTCGGCGGCGGCGGACCGCGTGCGGCCGGACGTCGACGGTGTCGTGATCCTGCTGTACCACCGGGTGGGCGGCGGCTCGACGCTCGAGATCGACCTCGATGCGAACCGGTTCGACGAGCAGGTCGGTGCGATCGCGGCGCGGGGCGCGACGACGCTCGGCGCCGCGCTCGACCGGCTCGGCGCTGCGCACGCGGTCGCGCCCGAGCCCGCAGTGGTGGTGACATTCGACGACGGCACTGCCGACTTCGTCGACGTCGCGCTACCGATCCTCGTGCGACACCAGGTTCCCGCAACGCTGTACCTCGCGACCGATTTCGTGGAAGGCGGCGCGTCGACGCCCGCCGGGGTCCGTGCCATCTCGTGGGCGGGGCTGCGCGACGCGTGCGCGACCGGGCTCGTCGACGTCGGCTCGCACACGCACTCGCACCGCCTCCTCGACCGCATCGACGCGGCCGACGCGGCCGCCGAGCTCGACCGCTCGATCGACCTCATCGGCGAGCACATCGGCCGCGCCCCGGCCGATTTCGCGTACCCGAAGGCGGTGGCGGGCACGCCCGAGGTGGAGCGCCTCGTGCGCGACCGGTTCCGGTCGGCGGCGCTGGCCGGGACGCGCGTCAACCCGTACGGGAACGGCAAGCACGCCACCGATCGGTATCGTCTCGCCCGTTCGCCGATCCAGGTGAGTGACGGGATGCAGTACTTCGAGCGCAAGCTCGCGGGCGGGATGGCGTTGGAGGACTCGCTGCGCCGGGTCGCGAACCGCGTTCGGTACGCGAAGGCGGGCACGTGACCGACGCCCGGCCGCTGGTCGCGCACGTCACCACCACCGACATCAGCCTCGAGCTCCTGCTCGGCCCGCAGCTCGAGGCGTTCGGGGCTGCGGGCTACGACGTCGTCGGCGTGTCGGCACCGGGCGAGTACGTCGACGCCCTCGCGGCGCGCGGGATCCGGCACGTCCCGCTGAAGCACGCGACGCGGTCAATCGCGCCCGCGCAGGACGCGCAAGCGGTCGGGGAGCTGGTGTCGGTGTTCCGCCGGCTGCGCCCCGCGATCGTGCACACGCACAACCCGAAGCCCGGGGTGTACGGGCGTATCGCAGCACGGGCCGCGCGCGTTCCCGGCATCGTGAACACGGTGCACGGGTTGTACGCGCAGCCTGATGATCGGCTCGCGAAGCGCGCGGTCGTGTACTCGCTCGAACGCGTCGCCGCGTTCTGCTCGCACGCCGAGCTCGTGCAGAACTCCGAGGACATCGAGACGCTCGCACACCTTGGCGTGCCCCGCCGGAAGATGACGCTGCTCGGCAACGGCATCGACCTGACGCGCTTCGACCCGGCCGCGGTTACGGCCGACGACCTGCGTGCCGCGCGCGCCGACCTCGGCGCCTGCGGTCCCGACGACGTGGTGGTCGGGTTGGTCGGGCGGCTCGTGCGGGAAAAGGGCTACGCCGAGGTGTTCGCGGCCGCCGCCGAGCTGCGCGATCGCGACCCGCGGGTGCGGTTCGCGGTGATCGGCGGCGACGACGACCAGAAGGACGACGCGCTCGGTGCCGACGACCGCGCCCGCGCCGCCGACGCGGGCGTGCGCTTCCTCGGCGCGCGCACCGACATGCCCCGGCTCTACGCGGCGATGGACGTCCACGTGCTGGCTTCGCACCGCGAAGGGTTCCCGCGATCGCCGATGGAAGCGGCCGCGATGGGCGTTCCCGTCGTCGTCACGAACGTGCGCGGCTGCCGGCAGGTGGTCGACGACCAGGTGACCGGCCGGCTGGTCCCGGTGCGCGATCCCCGCGCGCTCGCGGCCGCGATTCACGAGCTTGCGGCCGATCCCGACGCCCGCCGGCGCATGGGCGCGGCCGGACGGGAGAAGGCCGAGCGCGAGTTCGACGACCGTCGCTGCATCGCGATCACGCTCGCGACCTACGAACGGTTGCGCCGATGACGACGCGCTTCGCGACCGACGCCGACGCCGACGTCGTCGCCCGCCTGCACGCCGAACGCATCGCCGACGGCTTCCTGACGACGCTGGGTGCCGCGTTCCTGCGCCGCCTGTATCGCAGAGTCGCGCGTTCGTCGCGGGCCTTCGCGCTCGTCGCCGACGAACCGGTGGGTGGTGACGGCGAGCACCGCGTGTGCGGCTTCATCGCGGTCGCCGAAGACACGGGCGCGCTGTACCGCGAGTTCCTCCTCCACGACGGTGTGCCCGCCGCCCTGTCCGCGATCGCGGGCATCGCGCGTGCGCCGCGCTCGGTGTGGGAGACCGCGCGCTACGGCCTGCGGGGCGGGAGCGACGCGGCGGGCGCCGAGGTCTTGTCGACGGCGGTGGCCGCGGACTGCGACGGGCGGGGCATCGGGACCGGGCTGGTCCGCGACGCGGTGCGCGAGCTGCACCGGCGCGGCGTGGGATCCGCGCGCGTCGTCACCGCGGTCGGCAATGTGGCCGCCGTGAAGGCGTACGAGGGCGGCGGGTTCCGGGTTGCCGGTCGCGACACGGTGCACCGCGGCACCGAGCAGCAGCTGCTCGTATGGCCCTGATCGTCGCGCTCGTCGTCGCGGTGCTCGCGACGCCAGTGGCCGCGCTCGTCGCGACGCGGCTCGGGATCGTCGACCACCCCGGCCCGTTGAAGGTGCACGCGCGCCCCGTGCCGTACCTCGGCGGGGTGGCCGTGTTCGCGGGCGTCGCCGGCCCCGTTGCGGCCGCGCGACCGTCGCTGCTCGTCCCGCTCGCGTTGGCCGGCGCGCTCGGCGTCGCCGACGACGCCACCAGCCTGCCGCCCCTTTTGCGCCTCGTCGTGGAGATCGGGATCGGGGTCGCGGCCGCGTGGGTGACCGCGCCGCACGACGCCGGCCACGTGGCGCTCGGGGTCCTGCTCGTGGTCGTGCTCGCGAACGCGGTGAACATGCTCGACGGGCTCGACGGGTTGGCCACCGCGGTGGTCGCGGCCGGCGCCGCCGGCTTCTTCGTGGTGCTCTCGGGAGCGGGCGCCACGCTCGCGCTCGCGCTCGTCGGCGCGTTGCTCGGGTTCCTCGTGTGGAACGCGCCGCCCGCGCGCGTCTACCTCGGCGACGCGGGTACGTACTTCCTCGGCACCGCGCTCGCGATGCTGTTCCTCGCCGCGTCGGGCTACGAAGCCGCCGTGGTGAGCAGCGCCTTCCTGTTCGTCGGCGTCCCCGTGGCCGACGCCGCGGTCGCGATCGTCCGGCGGGCCCGGGCCCGCACTGCGCTGCTGCGCGGCGACCGCGGGCACGTCTACGACCAGCTCGTCGACCGCGGCTGGTCGGCGAAGGGCGCGACGGCCGCGTGTGTGGCTGCGCAGCTGGTGCTCACCGCGATCGGCATCGGTGTGTCGAACCTGGCCGCGGGCGCCGCGATCGCGGCCGTCGCCGCGGTCGTGATCGTCGTCGGCGCGGCCGCGATCGTCACGTTCACCGCGCCCGGCGCGTGGGCGCCGGATGCATGAGTTCCACGTAGGCTGGTGAGCGTGCCGGGGGCGGGAATGCGTATTGGGTTCATCGAGCCGCATTTGGGGCGTTTCGGCGGCATCCGGCGCATGGTCGAGTTCGCGAACCGTCTCGTCGCGCGCGGCCACGCGGTCACCTTCTACCTGCCCGAGACCGCCGATCTGCGCTGCTCGTGGATGCGGTGCGACGCCGCGATCAAGCCTCTGCAGGCCGGCTTCGGCGACGAGCTCGACGTCGTGTTGTTCAACCACGAGCCGCAGTGGCACCTCCTCGACCGGTTCGAGCGCGCCCGCCGCCGCGTGTTCTACGCGCTCCACGACGGCGCGCTGTACAACAAGGAAGGCAGCTGGGAGAGCGTGCGCGCCGCGGTCGACCTCCAGCTCGCGAACAGCAACTGGACCGCCGACCAGATCGCGGCCGCGACCGGTCACCGCCCGACCGTGCAGCTCGGCGGGGTGAACCGCGACGTCTTCCGTCCGTACCCCGGACCGAAGAAGCACGCGTTGCTGTGCAGCGGCGAGCAGCAGCGAGCGTGGAAGGGCACCGACACGATCCTCGACGCGGGCGACCTGCTCGGCATCCCGGTGACGCGCTACGCGGGGAAGAACCTCGACCAGGGTGCGCTCGGACGCGAGTACGCGTCGGCGCGGGTGTTCGCGGTCGGCAGCTGGTTCGAGGGGTTCTGCCAGCCCGGGCTGGAAGCGCTCGCGTGCGGCACGCCGCTGGTGACCACCGACAACGGTGGGTGCCGCGAGTACGCGGTCGACGGCGAGACCGCGCTGGTCGTCCCGCCGCGCGACGCGAGGGCGATGGCCGACGCGGTGCACCGCCTGCTCGAGGACGACGCGCTCGCGACCCGTCTCGTCGCGAACGGGCTCGACGTCGTCGAGCGCGACTTCGATTGGGAGAAGCGCACCGACCAGTTCGCGGCCGTCCTCGACGGCCTGAGCGCGGATCCGGCGCCGGCCCCGCCACCGCGGCAGCCGGCCGCGCCCGCCGAGCCCGAGCTCTCGGTGGTCGTGCTCGCGTGGGACAACCTGCTGTACACCCAGCAGTTCGCCGACTCCGTGCGGCGCAACACCGACGTGCCCTACGAGCTCGTCATCGTCGACAACGGCTCGGCGTGGGAAGCGGCCAACTACGCGCGGGCTGCCGCCGACCGGGTCGTGTTGAACGCGGAGAACCTCGGCTTCGCGCGCGGGATGAACCAGGGCCTTGCGGCGGCGCGGGGCCGCTACGTCGCGTTCTGCAACAACGACACCGTGCTGCCGCCCGACTGGGCGTCGCACCTCGTGCAAACCGTGCGCTCGCACCCGAACGCAGGCATCGTCGTGCCCGCAGTCACGAACGCGCGCAACGAGGTGAACGTACGCAGCGAGCCCGGCGACAAGATCGAGGTGCTGCCGCCGTTCAGCGCGCCGCCCGCCGCGATCGTCTACGTGATGCCGGCCGACCTCGTGCGCGAGCTCGGTGCGTGGGGTGAGGAGTACGAGATCGCGAGCGGCGAGGACGTCGACCTCGCGTTCAAGGTGTGGGTCAACGACCTCGACGTCGTGTACGACGAGCGGGTGCTCGTCGACCACGTCGGGAAAGGCTCGGCCTCCCGGCTCGACGACTGGCAGGGACTGTGGGCCCGCAATCGCCGGCGGTTCCTCGCGAAGTGGATGGGCGACGAAGCCGTGCCCCGCGTCGCGTCGTGCGACCCGGCGCGCTTCGCCCGCAACCGCGAGATCGCACGCGCGGCCGCGGGCTGGATGGATCGTTACTTCACGGTGCGCGACCGCGAGGATCGCCGGCTGCGGCGCATGTTCGCGAAGTACGGCCCCGTGCGTACGCACACCTTCGGCGCGGCGCACGCCGGTTGGCGCAAGGTGCGGCCCAAGCTGCCGGCCCGCCTCGCCGACCGCCTCGGCGAGGCCGCGCGCAAGGTCGAGTGAGGATCGCTACGCGCCGGCGCGCTTGGCGGCTTCCATGATCCGGGTGCGGGCGCAGATCCGGCCGTAGAGCGCGCCCTTGTTCGTCACCCGGAACTTCACCGGCCGCGTCGCGACGAGGTTGTTGCCGGCCGCGGTGATGATCGGGAACGTGTAGGCGCCCGCGATCGAGACGTCGGGAGGCGGCATGAGCCGCAGCGTCCCCGACGGTGCGAGCACGACGATGCGCTCGCCCGGTTGCAGGTCGAAGAGCAGCGGGCGGGAGATCCCGGCGCACGTCGTGTGCGGTTGCAGCGGGTCGTACGACTGCCCGAACGAGAGCCGCAGACGGCTCATCTCGACGTCGGCGGGCGACACCTTCGCCGGTTTCGGGATGCGCCCCGACGCCACACCGTCGAGCAGCCAGCCGATCGTCACGAAGTGCGCGAGGTACTGGTCGGGGATGACGCCGGGTGGCACTTCCTTCGCGGCACGGACGGTCGACAGCGCCAGCATCATGTGCTTGTACCGCGTCTGGTCCTTGACGATCGGCCGGTGCGTGTAGTCGACGATCGCGTTGATGTTTCCGGGGATCGACAGGAGGAACACGCCGAGGACCGCGACCGTGAGCACCTTCGACCGCCAGCGCCGGATGATCGCGTCGGCGGCGACGGCGAGCGCGGGCAGGGTCATCGCGGCGACGAGGTGCAGGTACCGGCTCTTCTCCTGGAAGCTGTGCATGCCCGCGCGCCCGAGGCCGGTGATCGCCATCAGGCTGACCGCGCCCAGGAGCAACCCGATGGGCATCGCGGCGCGGCAGCGGAAGTCCGTCCACGACAACGGTCGCCACGCGACGACCAGCCCCACGACGAGCATCGCCACGAGCACGAACGCGAGCACGCGACCGTCGCCCATCGCGCGGAACGACGCGGTGAGCATCGTCTGCACGAAGCTCACGACCTGGTGCGCGTGCGCGCGCCGGCCGTTGTACCCGACGTGCCCGATCCACCGGTACCAGAGCAGGTACGCGGCGCCGAGCGGGACCGTGTGCAGCAGGGCGAGCCGCCACCCGCGCGCGAGCAGCACCGCGCAGCCGACCGCGATCACCATCGACACGCCGACGCCCGAACACATCAGCGCGGCGAGGCCGGCGGCGAGACCGAAGAAGTCGCGCCGGTCGATCGGCCCGTCGTGGTTCGCGAGCAGGAGCTGCACGAGGCCGAACACGAGCGAACCCACGAGAGTGATCTGGAACGGCAACACGATGTTCTGGTAGCCGCTGCCGAAGAACACGAACGCCGACGCGACGATCGTCGCCGTCCACGGCCGCACGCCCGCGCGTCGCATCACCGTGCGCACGAGCAACGCGGCGCCGAGGTGCAGCAACACGATGAGGAGCTGGTACGGCCGGTAGGAATTCAGCCCGAAGACCCACCACATCCCGCGGTACACGAGCACGGGCAGCGTCACCCAGTGCTCGTTGTGCGCGCGGAACAGGTCTTCCATGCTTCCGCCCGTGCGGTTCGCGAGGAAGTCCCACTCGTCGAGGTAGAACCACATGGGACGCGAGATCCACATGTAGAAGACCAGCGCGACCGCTTCCGCACCGAGGAACGCGACGAAGGCCGGTCGTTCGGACGATCGCGTCGTCTCTTGCGACACTTCGGTCCGATTCACCGCGTGCGATCGTAACGGACGTCACCCGCCGGCCCGGGTCGGCAGGACCGGCGGCGCGGGCGCTCGCGACTCGTAGTGTGCTGCCCATGCGATGGACCGTGCACGGCGAGCGCAGCGTCTACGAGAGCGAATGGGTACGGGTCGTGCTCACCGACGTCGAGATCCCCGACGGCGAACGCTTCGAGCATCACGTCGTGCGCGTGCCGAACTTCGCGGCCGGCGCCGTCGTGCGTGATCCCGAGCGCGGTGTGCTGTTGCTGTGGCGGCACCGGTTCATCACCGACACGTGGGGTTGGGAGATCCCGGCCGGTCGGATCGAGCCGGGCGAGACGCCCGAGGCGGCCGCGGCGCGCGAGGCGTTGGAGGAGACGGGTTGGGAACCGGGGCCGTTGCGGCCGCTCTTCTGGTTCCATCCCGCGAACGGATTCTCCGATCAGGTGTTCCACATCTTCGTCGCCGACGGCGCGACGTACGTCGGCGATCCGGCCGATGCCGGCGAGTCCGAACGCATCGAGTGGGTGAGCATCGCGGAGCTCAGGCAGCTCGTACGTGAGCAACAGATGCTCGACGGCCTGTCGTTGACCGCGACCCTCTACGCGCTCGCGTTCGGCGAGCTCGACTAGACGCGCACGCGTTCCGATCAGTCGAGCTCGAAGATGCGCGGGTCGACCTCGGCCATCGTCGACACGTAGGCGTCGAGCTCGACCGCGTGGTCGTGCGTCGCGGCGATGACGTCGCAGACGCGCTCGATGTGCTCGTCGGCGAGGTCGGGGTACACCGGGAGTGACAGCACGCTCGACGCGACCGCGTCGGTGACAGGAAGGTCGCGCGCCTCGAGGTGCCCGTACGCGCGCTGGCGGTGCACCGGCGGGTCGAAGTACTTGCGGGTGTCGATGCCCTCGGCGAGCAGCGCGAGCGCGAGCCCGTCGCGGGAGAGGCCGAACTCGGCTGCGTCGACGCGGATCGTGAGGTCCTTGAACGTGCTCGTCTCGCGGGCCGAGAAGTGCTGGAAGTCGATGCCGGGCACGTCGTCGAGCCGGCCGCGGTAGAGGCTGGCGAGGTAGCGGCGCCGCTCGAGCGATGCGTCGAAGCCTTCGAGCGATTCGAGCGCCATCGCCGCGTGGAACTCCGACATCCGGGCGTTCAGACCGGCGAAGCGCGTGTCGTAGTTGCCGGGGTTGCCGTAGTCGCGTCCGATGCGCAGGGTCTCGGCGAGGGCCGCGTCGTTGGTCGCCACGAGTCCGCCTTCGCCGGCGACGAGCGGCTTGGTGGGCGTGAGGCTGAACACCTCCGCCATCCCGAACGAGCCGACCGGTACGCCGTCGACGCAGGCGCCCAGCGCGTGCGCGGCGTCGAAGATCACGGGAATGCCGTGCTCGTGTCCGAGCGCCTCGAGCGCGCGCACGTCGCACGCGGCGCCGAACACGTGCGTGGCCATCAGCGCGCTCGCGCCGTCGAGGTTGCGGGCGACCTGCGCGGGATCGACCTGGAACGAGTTGGGCAGGCACTCGACGAACTTCGGAATGCGGCCGTTCCACATGACCGCGTGCGCCGACGCGGAGAACGTGAAGCTCGGCAGCACGACCGGGCCAGGACGGCCTTCGGTGACCGCCTGCACGACGAGCATCAGCCCCGACGTGCACGAGCTCAACGCGACGACGTGCGCGACGCCGAGCCGTTCGGCGATGCGGCCTTCGAGCTCCTCGACGAGCGGACCGTTGGTGAGCATGCCGCGCTTGTACGAAGGCTCGAGCCGGCGCATCACCCGTTCGAGCGGCGGGCGCGCGGGGCGGGCGAACGGCAACGCCGGCGAGAACGCGACGGGGCCGCCGAGCAGCGCGGGGAGCGCGGTGCGAACGTCGTCGGAGCCGGTGAGGTCGAGCCGGGCGGGATGGGTCGCGCCCGCGTCGGAGGCGAGCGAGCCGAGCGCGTCGCGCCGCACACGCGGGGAGGGGAGTGCGGGTGCGATGTCGGCGTCGAGCTGGCACTCGACGCCGCACTCGGTGAGCATCTGGTCGAGCAGTCCGACCACCACCTGCTCCTGCGCGTCGGCGCAGCAGCGGCGCCACACGTCGAGGAAGTACGAGAGGCGCGTGGGGTTGACCGGGATCTTCGGGGTCAGGCTGCGGATCGACGGGTGCCACGTGGGCTCGACGAGCTCGGCGTCGTCGTGCAGGTACTCGTGCAGGCGCTCGCCGGCGCGGGTGCCGACGATCTCGATCTTGATGTCCTCGTCGGGGCGGTGGCCGGCGAGGCGGATCATCTGCCGGGCGAGCTCGATGATCTTCACGGGCTGACCCATGTCGAGCTCGAACACCTTGCGCTTGTCGGCCATCGCGCCGGCCTGCAGCACGAGGCTGACGGCTTCGGGGATGGTCATGAAGTAGCGCGTCATCTCGGGGTCGGTCACGGTGACCGGACCGCCTTCGACGATCTGCCGGAAGAAGGTGGGCACGACGCTGCCGCGGCTGCCGAGCACGTTTCCGAAGCGCACCGCCGCGAACGGGAGCGCGTACTCGTTGCCCATCGAGAGCACGGCGAGCTCGGCGACGCGCTTGCTCGCACCCATGATCGAGCACGGGTCGACGGCCTTGTCGGTGGAGATGTGCACGAGGCGGCAGCGGTGGTCGGCCGCGACCTGCGCCAGCGTGACGGTGCCGAGCACGTTGGTTTGCACCGCCTCGGCCGGGTGCGACTCGAGGATCGGGACGTGCTTGTGCGCCGCGGCGTGGAACACGACGTCGGGCTCGTGGCGTTCGAACACCTCGCGTAGGCGGCTCTCGTCGCGGATGTCGGCCAGGATCGGCTCCGCCTTGTCGAGCGACGACACGACTTCGAAGAGGAGGCTGTCGTCGCGGTCGAGGAGCAACAGGCGGGCCGGGCGGTACTGGGCGATCTGACGCGCGATCTCGCTGCCGATGGAGCCGCCGGCGCCGGTGACCAGGACGATCGCGCCTTCGAGGTAGTCGGAGATGTCGCTCGGGTCGGCGGGGGCGTGCTCGCGGCCGAGGAGGTCGGTGAGGTCGAGGTCGCGCAGGTTGTTGAGCAGCGGTTCGCCGTCGTGGTCGGAGGGGCCGGCGAGCACCTTCACCTGCGCGTCGGTCTTGAGTGCGCGCGCCTCGATCTCGCTGCGCCGCTCGCGTGATGCGTCGGGCATCGCGATCACGACGCGGTCGATGCGTTCCTTCACGCAGACGGCTTCGATGTCGTGCGTCGTGCCGAGCACGCGCAACGCGCGCACGGAACGGCCGACGAGCTGCGTGTCGTCGTCGACGAAGCCGACGACGACCGAGTCACCGAACGTGCGGCCTTCGAGCTCCAGCGCCAACGCGACGCCGGCGTCGGTCGCGCCGACGATCAAGGTGCGGAGACGGGTGGTCTTGCCGTCCCGCTGTCGCTCGAGCGCGAAGAGACGCGCCTGGAACCGGATGCCGCCGCAGCCGAGGAGGATGAGGAGCGCGGCGACGGGCGGCGCAGTGAGCAGCGGCAGCGAGAGGTTGCGAACGTCGCCGTACCAGGCCAGCGCGAACGTCGAGAGGAACGTGCCGACCCCCGCGGCCGCGACGACGCGCACCGCTTCCTCCACCGACGCGTACCGCCACACCGGCCCGTAGAGGCCCATCACCTGGTTCACGACCAGCTGCACGACGATCGGTATGAGCAAGTACGGGATGAAGCCGCGCACGCCGAAGGGCATGTCCCCCGCGAAGCCGGCGAGGAAGCCGAGCAGCCACGCGGTGCCGATGACGCCGAAGTCGAGGACGCGCAGGCTCGTCGTGCCGCGACCCTGGGCGACGCCGTACACGGAGCGCGCGAGACGGTGCGGATCTGAACTTGCGCCCGGACCTTCGCTCAGCGGCGCTGTCGAACGTCGACCCACCCCGTATCCCCCCGCCCCACCGCTCAGTCAGGCTTCAGGTTCGGGCCATTTCGACCCGCCCATAAATCGTGACCCGCCCGCAAATCTTGCCCCGCACTCCGACGAGCGTCAACCGAGGAACGCGCTGCGCGCGGAACCTTGGTTTCCTCTCGGCCGGAATAGGACATTCTGGCATAAAACCCAGAAAAAGCCAACGAAACCGAGACGTAAGTGTACGGCTTCTTTCGCCGCACCGCCCCCCGTAGTCCGCGCGACCTACCGCATTCGTGCGGCGCGTCAGGCGGTCGGCTCGGGGGTGGGCGCGACGACTTCGGCGAGCCGCGCCGCGTACGTGCTCGCGGCCGCGCTCGACGAGAAGCGGACGGCCCGGCGGCGAGCGCGCTCGCCGAGCCGGCCGCGCAGCTGGGGGTCGCGGAGCAGTCCCACGACGCGCACCGCGAGCTCGTCGTGATCGAGGTCGTCGATGACCACGCCCGTCTCGCCGTCGTCGACGAGGTCGCGCACACCGCCGACGGGCACGGTCACGATCGGGCAGCCCGCCATCTGCGCCTCGATCAGCACGCCGGGGAGCCCCTCGGAGTCGCTCGTGAGGATGAACACGTCGATGGCGCCGAGGATCTGCGCGATGTCGTCGCGGTGCCCGAGGACGTGCACGTACGTGCCGAGCCCGCGTGCGGCGACGTCACGTTCGAAGCTCGCGCGCAGCGGCCCGTCGCCCGCGACCACGAGGTGCACGTCCTCGCCGAGCGCGCGCATGGCAACGAGCGCGTCGAGCGCGCGGTCGGGGCGTTTCTGCTCGATGAGGTGCCCGACGAAACCGACGAGCCCCACGCCGTCGGGGAGCGCGAGCTCGGTGCGCAAGTGACGCGCCGCTTCGTCGCGGTCGACTGCGACGAACGGTTCGGGATCGCGGAAGTTCGGGATCGGCCAGATCGGCCCGGTGAAGCCGAGCTCGCCGAGCTCGTCGCCGAGGTCGGGCGTGAGCGCGACCGCGGCGTCGACGCGGCGCACGACCATCCGCCAGCGGAACCGGCGCATCGGGCGCCACATCTGCTCGGGAAACCCGAGGATGCGCTGCCACACGATGAGGGGCCGTCCGCGCCGCCGTACGAGCACCGCGGCCTCCACCGCACGCCCGCCGTGCGCGATCACGATGTCGACCGGTTCCTCGTGGAGGTACCGCCGCAGCGCGCGTGAGCCGAGCCACAGGGCGCGGACGCCTCCGTCGGCGCGACGCGTGAGGGGCGGGAGCTCGACGTCTTCGCTTCCGTCGAATCCGAGCCCCAACGCGCGCACCTGGTTGGTGTGACCGAGCGCCTCGAGCCCGCGCGCGAGCTCCACCGCGACGAGCTCGGCGCCGCGCCGTTGGCTCCGTGTCACGAGGTGGAGGATCCGCACGGATGCATCGTGCCATGCAGCTACCGTGACCCGAACGATGGACACCGCGCCCGATTCGCGTGCGCCGCGGGGCAGGGGAGCGGTGCTCGTCCTGCCCACCGTGGCCGCGGGCCAGCAAGGCCCGGTCGCCGCGTGGGTGAGCGCGGCCGGTTGGGCGAGCGCGCTGCGGCGGTCGCTCGGTGAGGTGTGGATCGTCACGCCCGAAGGCGTCATGGTTCCCGACGAGCTCCGCCGCCGCGCGTCCACCGGCGTGCTCGCCGCGGCATCGGTGCCGCCGTGGCACCACCGCATCCCGGTGCTCGTGAAGACCGCGACGAAGGACGCGCGGGAGTGGGAACGGGCGCAGCGCTTCCGCATCGACCCCGACGGACCCTGGCGCGGGCACGACGTTGCCTGCGTGTGGCAACGGCACGAGCTGTTCCACGCCGCGGGGCCGCGGCTCGCGCGCGCGCTCGGCGTGCCGTCGGTCGTTTTCGTGCCCGCGCCGCTCGTCTGGCAGGCCGAGCAGTGGGGCGTCCACCGCCCGGGTTGGGGACCATGGATCGAGCGGGTGGGGGAGCGCACACCCTTGCGCGCGGCCGACGTCGTCGCGTGCGGCTCGGACGCGGTGGCCGAGCAGGTGCGGCGCATCGGCGTCGACGACGCGCGCATCGTGATCACCCCGACCGGCGCCGACCCCGACCTCTTCCGGACCGCGCCCGACCGCGACGACGCGCGCCGGCGGCTCGGCGTCGACGGGCAGTTCGTCGTCGGCTGGATCGGCAGCTTCCGGCGCTTCCACGCGCTCGAGCAGGCGGTCGACGCGGTGGCCGGGCTCGACGGCACGACGCTCCTGCTCGTCGGCGACGGACCCGAGCGGTCGCGGGTCGAGCAGCGCGCGCGCGAGCGGGGCGTTGCCCTCGTGTGCACCGGCACCGTCCCGCACGACGCGATCCCGGAGCACCTCGCCGCGATGGACGCCGGGCTCGTGCTGGCGTCGGGCGAGCGCGAGTTCCACTACTCGCCCCTGAAGCTCGCCGAGTACTTCGCGGCCGGCCTCGCGGTCGTCGCCCCGCGCGCGGGTGCGCTGCCCGAGCAGCTGCGCGACGGCGTCGACGCGGTGCTCGTGCGGCCCGGCGACCACGACGAGCTCGAGGCGGCGTTGCGCCGGCTCCGCGACGATCCCGGGCTCCGGGCGCGCATCGGAGCGGCGGCGCGGGAGGCGGCGGCCGATCGATGGTCGTGGGACCGCTCGGCCGAGCGGGTGCTGGCCGCGGTGGGAGCCGGGCCCGGATCGGACGGCGCCGGGGGTGCTCGGACGGGCTGGCCCGGCGCGTAATTCGCCTGGTGGTCGGTAAGATCGCGCCGATCGAGGTGGCGCTGCAGGCGCCCGGCCCTTGCCGCACGATCCGTAGTCGAGGCTTCATGGCGGCCACTCATCCTGAGCGCATTCCGACCGTCTATGAGTCGACCGCGACCGGAATGCCGCCGCTTCGTCCCTACCTGGCCGAATTGTGGGGGCGCCGGCGCTTCATCTGGCACCTGGCCCGCTCCGACCTGAAGGCCGAGCACTACGACTCGGCGATCGGCCAGCTGTGGGTCGTGCTCGACCCCCTGCTGCTGGCAGCCGTCTACTTCCTGTTGCGCTCGGTGGTGCGGCCGACCGTCACCCAGCTCGGACGCAACGCGGTGATCGCCCACCTCGTGTGGGCCGTCTTCGTGTTCACGTTCGTGAGCAACGCGATGATGGCGGGCGCCCGTTCGCTGCTCAGCGGGCGCGGCCTCATCCTCAACGCGTCGTTCCCGCGCGCCGTGCTCCCGATCACCGCGATCATCAAGGCGGTCTTCGACTTCATCCCCACGATGTTCGTGTACTTCGCGTTCCACCTCGTGCTCGGCCAGCCGTTCGGGCTCGCGCTGTTCGCGCTGCCGGGCATCGTCATCGCGCTGACGGTCATGGCCCTCGGCCTCGGCCTGCTGTTCGCGCCGTTAATGGTCTTCTACCGCGACACCGGCGGCTTCCTGCCGTACATCACGAAGATCTGGTTGTACGTCACGCCAGTTCTGTTCTTCGTGGTCGAGATCCCACCGAAGCTGCTCGTGTACCTCCGGTACAACCCGCTCTACCCGTCGTTCGTCGCGCTCGAGCAGATCTTCAGGGCGCAGTGGCCTTCGCCGGTCTACTTGTTCGCGGCGTGGGCGTGGGCGCTCGGGTTCTTCTTCTTCGGCGCCATCGTGTTCCTCGCACGGGAGCGGGACTTTGCCGTACGACTCTGATCGCGAGCCCGCCGTCTGGGTCGACGACCTCTGGGTCAGCTTCCGCGTCACGCGCGAGAAGAACCAGACCCTGAAGGGCACGGTCGCCCGCCTGCGCGACCGCTCGAAGCAGTCCATGGTGATCGAGGCCCTGCGCGGCGTGAGCTTCGCGGTCCCCGCCGGCTCGGTGTACGGCGTCATCGGCCGCAACGGCGCGGGCAAGTCGACGATGCTGCGCGTGATCGCCGGGATCCTGCCGCCGACCGCGGGCCGAGTCGCGGTGTGGGGCCGGGTCACCCCGCTCCTGTCGCTCGGCGTCGGGTTCAACCGCGAGCTCACCGGGCGCGAGAACATCCTGCTCGGCGGCCTCACCGCCGGCCTCACCGCGGCCGAGGTGTACGAGAACTACGACCTGGTCGAGGAGTTCGCCGGCCTCGGCGATGCGATCGACTTCCCGATGCGCACCTACTCGTCGGGCATGTTCGGCCGGCTCGCGTTCGCGGTCGCCGCGCACCTGCGCCCGGAGATCCTCCTGATCGACGAGGCGCTTGCCGCGGGCGACGCGTCGTTCAAGCAGAAGTCGATGGACAAGATCGTCGAGCTCTGCGAGCGCGATTGCACGGTGTTGATCGTGTCGCACGGTCTCGAGGTCGTGAAGCAGCTGGCCGACGGTTGCGTATGGCTCGACCGCGGCATCGTGCGCGCCGAGGGCGACGCCGACGACGTGGTCGCGGCGTACATGGAGGACGAGCACATCGCCTCCGACCAGATGACCGCGCTCGAAGACGTCTGACGGGCGCGGCGGAGTCTCGAGCTTGAACGCACGCGAGCTCGCGAGCCGTCTCGTCGGGCGCAGCTACGTCGCATCGAAGCGCTTCGCGCAGCTGCGCATGCGTGGCGGCGGACCGCCCGTCGTCGTGTTCAGCATGGGCAAGACCGGCAGCACCGCGATCGCGCGGTCGGTGCAGGACGCAACGGGCGCGCGCGTGTTCCAGGTGTTCCGGCTCGAGCCGACGCGGCTCGCGGAAGCCGAGCAGCGCTACCGGGCGCAGCACGAACGCCCCGCGCCGGGCGCGGTGCCGTTCCCGGGCGCGCTCCATCTCTGGGAGTCCGAGCACCTCCTGCACCACCCGCCGACTGCATCCGCGCCGTGGCGCGTGATCACGACGGTGCGGGAGCCGGTGGCCCAGGCGGTCTCCGCCTTCTTTCACGGTTCTGGGCAGCAGGGCGACGGCTCCGGGCAGCAGGGCGCCGGTTCTGGGCAGCAGGGCGCCGGCTCCGGGCAGGGAGGCGCCCCGGGGAACTGGAGCGTCGAGGAGTCCCTCGAGCGGATGCTCGCCGACAATTGGCTGCGCGCCCCGCTGCGGTGGTTCGACCGGGAGTTCGCGCCCGCCCTCGGGATCGACGTCTTCGCCCACCCCTTCGACCCGGGGGCCGGGTCCGGCGAGATCGACACCTCCGGAGCCCGGGTCCTCCTCCTGCGCCAGGAGAACCTGGCCGACGCGCCCGGCGCGCTCGGGTCGTTCCTGGGCCGGACGGCGCCGGTGCCGGTCGCGGCCCGCAACGAGGCCCGGTCCAAGGGGTACGCCGCCCGCTACCAGGAATTCCTCGCGGCCGCCCGCTTCGACGCATCGGTGCTCGACGAGGTCTACGACTCCCGTTACGCCCGGCACTTCTATGCCGATAGTGAGCGGGAGCGATTCCGCCGGCGCTGGGCCGACGGGCCGGAGTCGACCACACCGCACTGAGACCCGCATCCGGTCGGACCCCGCGTTCAGGGGAGCGTCCGGGCTGGTTACGATATCCGCCGAGGGAGGCTGCCGGGATGGACGAATCGGACAAGGGGGACGCCTTAGGCGCGTCGGGAGCGACGCCGCCGCCGGCGCCGATCGGCGGCATGGTCCGGGATCCCCGAGAGGTCAAGACCAATCCCTCGCTCGTGAAGTTCCTCCGGGAGCGCATGGCCGGTGCAGTCGTCGGCGCGCTCGTCAAGATCGGCGTGCTGCGTCCGCGCACCGCCACCGGTGAGCTCGGCCCCCGTTCCTGGAAGGGCCTGTTCATCTTCGTCGCCTCGATCTTCGCGATCGTGTTCGTGTGGACGTCGATCCACGTGGTGCAGCCCGGCAACGTCGCCGTGCCCGTCACGTTCGGGAAGGCGGGCCAGCCCCTCGACTCCGGCCTGCACATCACGTTGCCGTTCACCACGGCGTACTCGTTGAGCACTCGTACGCAGAACTACACGATGAGCTCCGACAAGAAGGACGGCCCCAAGGGCGCCGTCGACGGCGCGGTTTCCGTGCTCGGTCAGGACGGCGGCGCGGCGACCGTGAACGCCACAGTGCTGTACCGGGTCGATCCGGACAAAGCCACCACGGTCTACCGCAACCTCGGCACCAACTACGCGGCTGCGATCGTGAAGCCCGCGGCGCGCAGCTGCGTCCGCCTCGTGTTCGCCCGTTACCCGGTCGCCAACGCGGCCACCACGTCGGGCAACGACGTCGAATCCGACGTCGGCCACTGCATGAAGGACAAGCTCGTCCCGCAGGGTCTGCTGCTCGCCGACTTCCAGCTGAAGCAGGTGACGCTCGACCCGAAGCTGCAGTCGGCGATCGCGAAGAAGGTCGCGGCGCAGCAGCTCCCTTTCCAGCACATTGGGATCCTAAGCTTAGAATTCCACGTGGACAAGTTGTCGCG